>VOFC01004118.1_pt1 | contig 26277 bp, 42 predicted proteins | sample 5384161 | NCBI WGS metagenome assembly VOFC01 (sample SAMN12384722, study PRJNA508395) | human gut metagenome | isolation source: healthy gut B | host: Homo sapiens | reverse complement strand
TTCCTCGACAACCTCGCCCGTGTCCGGATCGACGTTCAAAGAACATTGTTCCGGTTCGGTGAATGTGAAGCGGTCGCGGGCTTCGCGTTCCCTGCGTTCCTTCTCGGAAAGGGAAAATTCGCATTCCCGCGTTAAGTCCTGCAAGCTCTCCACGAACTGCTGATTGATAACGTCATACGGCATAATCACCGCTTGAAGCAGGAAGCCCGCCTTCGCGACGATGTAGGGCATTCCCTCCGCCGTGCGGCGTTCGTAAAGCTCCAGCACGTCCAGCACGTCAGCGACGGGCGAAAGATAGCGGCTTTCGATGAATACCAGCCCGCGCGTTGTACGGATCGGCTTCAAGGTTCGTCCGGAATAGATGATCGAAATTCCTTCCCGCTCGACGTGTCTTTCCGTTTCGTCGGTGTCCTCGAAGCTGATACCCGCCGGAACGCCCAGCGTTTTCACGAAGTAATTATCGCGGTCTTTCTCCGGAACGTCGAAGATCGTCAAAAGGCTTTCTTTGTCAAGCTGGGGAAGCCCGACAACCGGATAAACCGCCGATCCGTCGCCGATGTACTGCGTTAATATGTCGCCGTCGTCGCTGTACCGCTCGAAGATCGCAATATTCTTGTTCTTCTTGCAGATAGCGGCGATACTTTTAATCTTCATCTTCGCCGCCCTCCGTTTCCTCTGCGTCCGCGTCGTGCTGTTCCGTAATCGCCGGAAGGTCGATACGCGGCGCGCGGATCGCCAGCGCGATTTGACAACCGCAAACCGGACAATCAACCGCCGAAAAGCGCGTCGGCGCTTTCGTCAGCATATCCGCCATAGAACGCGGTTCTTCCGCCGTGTAGATGTTTTCCCGCTCCGGTGTGAAGCGATAGCCGCAAACGCGGCATTCTGTCTTTTTCTTGCTGAACATAATTGAATAGCTCCTTTCGTGTGATTTAATATTTACCGTAGACGCGGACGGCGGTTTTCCCGCCATGCGTCGCCGCCGATACGATAGCCGAAGGCATAAAGGAAACGCGCAAGAAGTCCCGCGCGGCGCGCTTCGCAAGCCGCCATGTAATCAACTTCGCGTTCGGCTCTTCCGCCGCCGTGTCGTCGATCGGATATTCGCAAATAAGCACGGTGTTTCCGAACGGGCGGCGCGCCGGACGTTCCTTCATAAACTCCTTGCTTCCTTCCTTGCACTTGATAATTTCAAGCGCCTTCGGGAACTGCCAGCCGCTTTTGTTGTCCTTCATCGTGTGACGCTCCCTTCAATCTGTGTACGGGCTTTCAAGCATCCAGCCGAAGCAATCCGTACTTTTCCATTCCGTCGTGAAGTGATTGCGCCGCCCGTCGCCTGTGAAGAAGCAGTATTCCGCCGGAAGCACCCGCCCGACGTTTTCTTCGCCGTCAAGCTCCGCGCGGTATCGCGTCAGCACGTCCGCCGCAAGAAGGGCGAATTCCTCTTTCACGGGATATTCGGGATCGTAGCCGCCGAACTGATATGGCGCTTCGATAACCTCCAGCACCGTGTCGGGGAAGCGTGGATCGTCAACGCGGTTCAGAACGCACCATGCAACCGCCGCTTGCTCCGTCGTAGAAGGAACGATCCCCGCTTCGCCGTAGATCAGCTTTGCAAGGGCTTCAACCTCCGCCGCGTTCGGCACGTATCCCGCCACCGTCCCGCTCGAAGGAAGAAGAACGGCGGTCGGCTGGTGTACCTCTTCAAGCGTTCCGGCGGTCGTGTCCTTCGGCTTGTCCACCGCGCCGCTCCCGCTCCACGGCATAAGCGCCGCAAGAAGGGCGGCAACGGTCAGCAATGCAACCGTAAGGGCGACGCGACGGCGAAGCATTGCCCGCCGCCGACGTTGTGCCCGTACCCTCTCCCGTGGCTATGTAGGCGCTGGCGGTTGGCTCGACTATGTAGCCGCAAGGCACTTCGCAAAGAAACTTCCCGTCCGCGTCTTGCAGGACGGCAAGCGCTCCGCGCGCCCGATCCGCCGTCATTGCTCCACCTCCGCCGCCGGAAGGGAAAGCCACCATTCCGGATTGTTCCGGAACTGCTCGTTCGGGCAATCGTCGCAACTGTCCGCGCCGCACTCTACGCAAAAGCGTTCTTGAAAAGCCGCGTCCCACGGCGCTTCTATGCAAGGAAGGGAACGAAGGAAGCTCGCCAGCGTGGGCTTGTCCTTCGTGATAGTGTCAAATACCGAAGCGAACTGCCGAACGTTCAAAACTTCGTCGCTTATAATGCACCCGTTCGCGATCCGCTCTTTGATGAACTCGACGCACGGCATTTCCTCCGAAACGCGAAGATCATTGAACCGCGCTTCCGCTTCCTCGAAGCTGTCGAAGGTAACGGCGTTTGCGACGGACGCTTCGCCGTCGTATTCCCATAAACGGATTTTGTATCGTGTTGTACTCATTCCGAATAGCTCCTTTCCCGCGTTACTCTTCAATGCCGATATAAAGCACGTTTTCATCGGCGCGAAGCTCCGTGATCTTGCAATATGCGTATTTGTTCATTTCGTCGTGTGCGAAGTGCTTATACAAGCCCCTGTAAATGTCCCGCTTCTGATAGCCGCATTCCCGAACGTAGATATACACGTTCGTAAATCCGCTTATTACGTAGCCGATCGTTTGAAGTGCCACGTTGTTTGCGATCCTCTTCATCTTCATATTGAATAGCTCCTTTCGTATTTCAGCAATTCGCGCCGCGTCGGTTTCCTCTGCGTCGGAAATTCTCTTGCACCGTCGCTTGTGCAAGATCGGCGCTGTACTTCGGGCGGGCGTATCCGTCAAATTCTCCCATATAGCCGCGCTTCAACTCTTCGTAGATAGCGGCGGCGCTCCTTTTCAGACGGGCGGCAATGTCAACAACGCGTTCACCCTCTGCATACATTCTTTCGATCTCGCGGCGCTGTTCCAGCGTCAAATAACTGTATCCGTTCAATGTTTTAACCTCCTTCCGCAAGCTCCACACCGGATTTCTCATGCAAACGAAATTGGGCAGCGCGCACATCATGCAAAAAAGATCTGCCTGACGGAACCGATTTTTTGCTTTCAAATTCAAGTAGATCAATATCTGCCTGTCTTTCGAAAATTTGATATTCTGGCACTCCAGAGAAGACAGGCACGGCACAATGAGATGGGGCTGTTCTGTCTCAATGGCATTTACTATATCCGTACCCTTTTCCAGGAGAAGGGAGAGTGCCGTCTTCGATCTCTAAATGTAATTGATGAGGATATTTTGGTGAAAGAAGCGGATGAATTCCACTGTATTGGTACGGTCCTTGGCCAAGTAAATGCCGTTTTGGAAACTTAAATGAACCCTGCTTTCCGAATGTTTTTGGCGAAAAGAAGGGGTCTTCGTTGTGAAAAAGCCTTGGGGCTTTTACTTTTTATGCAGATTTTTGATATTAGTAAGAACTTGTAAAATATAAATATAAAATTTTGTATTTGGCCTAACACTACATAAATATAGACAATGGAAGCTCAAAAATTGCACCGCATAGACAAGAAAAGGCCCATCAAAAAGGCTGGCGCTCTCTGCCTGCCCTCTACAAACAGGTATCCCCCATCTATAATGGAGCCATGAGGCAGCTAGAGGGCGGGAGATATATACTGAGTGGCGGCCTGTGAGGATGAGCGTGATGCCTAGGAGCAGATCTGCGACCTGTGCCGCGAGATTCTCACCGGGTTTAAGTCGGAGCACACCATCTCTGCCTTGTCCAGCGCCGGGGGCTGGCCGCCGCGCTGGACGGCGGGGGAGCGGTTTGAACTTCTTATATATGGATATCCTGATGGAGGCCGGACAGGAATGGAACTGGCCTGAGATCCGCGGGCAGAGAATGAACAGACCAGCATCCTCTTCATCGCCAGCAGCCAGGAATGCCTCAAGGACGGCTACTCCGTCCGCCCTATCCAGTACCTCTACAAACCGGTGGACCGGGCGGAGCTGGCTTAGGCCATGGAGACAGATTTCCGTCTGCACCACCGACCGGACCGGGTGACCCTGCGGCTGGGCAGCAAGACATCGGTGCTGTCGCTGGATACCCTGCTCTATGCCAAAAGCCAGAGCCACGGCACGGTGGCCGCCTTTCCCAACGGCCAGCTGCGGAAGCACAGCAGTGCCGCCGCCACTGCCGCGCACAGCAGGAAAAAAGAAGCATTCATGATCGTATTCGCTTCACGGTGCAGTCCTCCTATCCTCTTTTGTTTGGTATGATTGTACCAAGATGCTGGGCAAGTCCTCATAGTTCCTTCTGGCAGCGACACCTATACCTTCTATATTTCCCTTGGAGCCAACCAGCGCCTGAACACTCCGTCACCTTCTCCTGGCGGGCCATAAGCGGCAGTGTCCAAGTGGAGGGCGGGGCAAAAAACGTGACCCTGGATGGTACTTTCGCGCTGGGAGTAACTGCTGACCGCAGCTCCTTACTGACGAAGGGAAACGGGACCTTTATGGTACAGGTCTACGACCTGGAAAACGCCCCTTTGAAAACGGCGCCGACCGCTGGGAGCAGAGGGTGACGGTGGAGGTGGACAATCTGGCGGTCTATGCCAAGAAAGCGATGGATACCGTTACTAAATAGAAAATTTCATGCCAGAGAAGCAGATGGGTGTATTTCCTGTCCTGCAGCTTTTTATAAAGTGAAGGGTGCTTCGCCCTCCGAAGTCTTATCTAGCCTTACCAGATTCCCCGCGCTGTTTGCAGCTCTTGCCATCAGCCACCCGGTCACAGTACCGGGGGCCTTTTTCATTTTCGGAATGAAATATTTCCAGCACTAGTTACATCGACTGACCTGCTGGCTGTTCTGTTCGGAGTAAAGTGTCAGAACCAACGGCCGAAAATCCAGCAAACTACGCAGCCGGAACAGCCGTTTTTTCTGCGAAGGCAACTTTGTCGGGCCACAGATCCGTACGATATCGGCGTAAACTGCTCGCAAATTTTCGCACTGCTCGACCAATATTTATTTTTTGTTGAAATTATATTGACAATTTGTTGAGATATCATTATAATTACCCCATTACCAATGAGACACAGAAAAAGGGGACTGACCATGCGTCAAGAGGAGGCGTTCGAGTTTCTCTGCCGTCTGGCCCAGGGGATTGCCAGTATGTTTGGCGACAGCTGTGAAACGGTAGTCCATGAGATGGAGGGTGAGCGGATGAAGAATCTGGTGATTTTCAATGGTCACGTCTCCGGACGCAGCGCCGGCTCCACGTTGAGTATTTATGGAAGGGATACCATCCAGGATGACCCGGAAGGGACCAGTCTGGATCAGGATTTCCTGAACCAGATGGTAGTCACCCCCAGCGGGAAAAATATCAAATCCTCTACTTTCCACCTGCGGGGCGAGGGGGTACCATTATGCCCTTGGCATCAACTATGATATCTCAGTGATGGGGGCGATGCGCCGCCTGCTGGAGAACTTTACCGAGTCCTCTGGCAGCCTATTGGACTCTATCTCAGAGGACCGCTCTGATTTGATGCCATCTTCGATGCCTGCCAGGCCAAACTGGACAAGCCCATGTCTCAGATGCGCAAGGCCGACCGGCTGGCGCTGGTGGCCCTGCTGAAAGAGAAGGGCGCCTTCCATCTGCAGCGCAGCGTCCCCTATGTGGCCGAGCGTATGGGTGTATCCAAATATACGATTTACAACTACCTCAATGAGTTGGAGCACATTTAATGAAGCAGACCATAATGCTGGAGAAGGGGAGACGCCCATGACAATTGTAGAGGCCGCAGAAGTCCGCCAGCGGCTGACCATGCCTGTGTGTATCGACCTGATGCGCACCAGCCTGCGGGAGCTGGAGGCCGGGAATTACACCCAGCCGCTGCGCTCCATTGCCCTGCTGCCAGGCGGAGAGAAGTTTGGGTTTATGCCGGCCTGTTTGGGGACTGCTTTGGAGCCAAAGTGCTTTCAGCGTTTCCCCAGAATGCAGGAACCAAATACCCATCCCACATCGGCTATGTGCTGCTATTTGAGGGAGAACACGGCAGCTTCCTGGGGATGGCCGACGCGGCGGTCATTACTGAGATCCGTACCGGCGCGGTCTCCGGCGTTGCCACCGACCTGCTGGCCCGGCCCGATGCCCACCGCCTAGCCATTATCGGGGCGGGGAGCACAAGGACGGTCTCACTTGGCCGCCATGACCGTTGTGCGGGATATCCATTCCGTGACCGTCTATGATCAAAACACTCAGACGGCCCGCCGCTACTGTCAGGAGATGGAGGAAAAATTTGGTATTCCGGTCACCGCTGCAGACAGTGTCCGGGAGGCGGTATGCGACGCTGACATCGTCTGCACCTGTCAACGCCCAGTCGGGGAGCCATATTTGGAGAGCGACTGGATTGCCCCCGGCACCCATATCAACGCCGTGGGCGCTTTCACGCCCACCACCCGAGAGGTCACCAGTACTCTGGTGGCCAAAGCCAGACTGTACGCCGATCAGGTGGAGGCCATGCGCAAGGGAGTGCGGTGAATATCTGGTCCCCCTGCAGGAGGGACTGATCGGTCCGGACCACATTGTGGGCTCTCTGGGCGACGTGCTGCTGGGGCGTGTCCGGGCCGGAGCAGCGGGGAAGAGATCACTCTGTTTGACGCACTGGGCCTGGCCGTGGAGGATGTGGCCTGTGTCAAGTATCTGTGCGGCGGAAGCCGCAGCTGAACGGCTGGCCCCATGACCCGACAACAATAAATTTATCTGAGGAAGAAGGAAACCGCCATGAAAAAAATGCATTGCCCTGCTTCTGACCGGTGTGATGCTGCTGGGCCTCCTGTCCGGCTGCAACACCTACCAAAATGATGACAGCGCCTCCAGCGCCGGAAGCACCTCAAACACGGCAGATGGAGTCAGCGCCGACTTCACCATGGCCTACAATGGTGGGTGACTCTGAACCCCATTCTGAGCCAGAGCTCCAACGATTTTAACCTTTTCTATCTGACCCAGATCCAGTTGGTGCGCTTCTACGGCGATGAGCTGCAGTACGACGCTGCCGAGCGTTACGAGGTCAGCGATGACTATACCGTCTACACCTTCCACCTGCGGGACGGCCTGCAGTGGTTCGACGGCGAGCCCCTCACCGCCCACGACTTCGAGTACGGCGCCTACTGCCTGCTGAATCCCGATATGGGCAGCCCGGCCGCGTACAGCTGGTTCGCCATCAAGAACGCCTCCGCCTACAACTCCCGCGAGGTCACGGACTGGGCCGACGTGGGCGTGAAGGCTCTGGACGACCTGACCCTGGAGATCACCCTGGAGTACCCGCTGAACACCTTTGACCGCACCATTGCTGTGCGCGGCCTGTACCCCCTGCGCCAGGATTTTGTGGAGCAGGTAGGCAGTCAGCAGCTGGGCTCATCGCCGGAGACCATGCTGTTCTCCGGCCCGTACATCATCACTGACTGGGTGCTGGAAAGCTCCATGGAGCTGAAAAAGAATGATCTCTACTGGGACAGTGCCAATTCCTTCCCCACCCAGAACCTGCACTTCATCGAGGTGGAGGATGACAACACCAAGGTGGCCATGTTCGAAAATGGCGAGGTGGACGCCATTGAGCAGATCTCCAGCCAGTATTTTGGACACCTGAATGAGTACCTGAACTCCTTTGTGGGCGGCGGCATTATGTTCCTGTGGATCAATCAACAGGGTACTAGTCCGGAGACCGCCGCACTGTTGAGCAATCAGAACTTTCGTCAGGCCCTGAACTATGGCTTCGACCGTTCCGCCACCGTCAATGCGGTAAACCCCGGTTACAAAGCCTATAACCGACTGGTGGACTCCAACTTTGCCGGTCCCGACGGCGGCAAGTTTGTGGATGAGTACCCGGTGGAAACGGTGCCTCTGTCCGGCGACGTGGATAAGGCCAAGGAGTATCTGGCCGCGGCCATGGAAGAGTTGGGCTACTCTGATGTCTCTCAGCTGCCCCAGCTGGAGCTGATCACCTGGGATACCTCGAGCAGAAGCTGCTGCTGAGACCATCATCGACCAGTGGAAGCAGAATTTGGGCCTGGAGAATATCCAGCTGACCCAGTATGTGATTGGCACTGCCATTGGCAGCTTCTACGACCTGAGTTATGATTTGTTTGCCATTACCTGGGAAACTGACGTGCTGCCCACCGACATTATGGAGGCCATGGTCACTGGCGGCGAGGTCAATTATGGCATCTGGAGCGATGCCCAGTTTGACTCCCTGGTGGAGCAGGCCATCAACGAGCTGGAGCCCGACAAGCAGGCGGAGCTCACCGCCCAGGCCGAGCAGATCTTCCTGGACAATGCGGCCATCCTGCCCCTGTATGAAAACGGCGTGACCGGCGCAGTGCAATCCTATGTGGAGGGCTTCCAGATGTCCGCCACCAGCTCCGGTTATCAGTTCAATCACCTGGTAGTACACAAGTAAACAAGTAGTTTTGCGCAGCGGGGAGCGCGGCGGCTTTTCAGGCCCCGTCTCCCCGCGTATCGTTCTTCGAAAGGAGACCCGCCTTGAAACGATATATTCTAAAGCGGCTGGTGATCTCGATCATCACCATCTGGCTCATTGCCACATGCAGCTTCTTTCTGCTCCATGCCCCTGCCGGGGACCCCCTTCGGCACCACGCAGCTGATGAGCCAAGAGATGCGGGACAAGATGATGGCCTACTATGGGCTAGACCGCCCGCCCCTGAGCAGTACCTGACCTTTCTGTCCAACCTGATTCGGGGTGATTTCGGCTACTCGCTGAAATATGTAGGGCAGTCGGTCAACGGCATCATTGCCCAGACCTTCCCGGTGTCGGCGCAGCTGGGGCTGCAGGCATATCTGCTCAGCTTCCCCATCGGGATCTTTTTTCGGCATTATTGCCGCCCGGCGGCGGGCCGTCCCCTGACTATGCTCTGGTGGGCTTCTCCGTGCTGGGCGTGTCGGTGCCGGTATTTATTCTGGCATCCCTGCTGCAATATGTATTTGCCACCGAACTGGGGTGGTTCCCGGTGGCCCAGTGGAAGGGCTTTGCCTACACCATCCTGCCCACACTGACCCTGGCCATCGGCTCCATCGCCGGAAAAACCCGCAATATGCGCACGCTGATGCTGGAGGTCATTTCGAGGACTACGTCAAGACTGCCAAGGCCAAGGGGCCTCTCCTCTGCCCGGATCGTCTGGAGCCACCAGATCCGCAACGCCATCATCCCCATGATCCCCTCCCCTGGGCATGGAGATCGTGACCATCCTGATGGGATCCTTTGTGGTGGAGCAGATTTTTGCCATCCCGGGTATCGGCGCGTATTTTGTCCAATCGATCCAGAGTCTGGACTACACCATGACCCTGGGCTTAACGGTATTCTTCGGTGTGTTTGTGGTCAGCGCCAACTTTGTGATCGATTTGATTTACGGCCTTGTGGACCCGCGGATCCGGGTTGCGAAATGAGGTGCATTCAATGAACAAACCCGCTTCCTCTCTGACCGAGCAGGATTTTGTCCGTCTGCCCGCTGACCGAAGCATGGCCGACGCCATAGTGCGCCCCAGTGTCAGCTACTGGCGGGACGTGCTGCGCCGTATTCGGTCCGACAAAGTCGCCATAGTCAGTCTGACCTTCCTTGTCATCATCATCCTGATGGCCATTTTTGCCCCCATACTTTCTCCTTACGGCTATGAGACCACCGATCTGCTCCACACCAACCAGCCTCCCAGTGCCGAGCACTGGTTCGGCACCGACGCCGGAGGCCGGGATCTGTGGACCCGGGTCTGGTGGGGGCACGGATCTCCCTGATTATCGGTCTGGGCGGCGCCATTGTGCCCCAGATCATCGGCATCTTCTGGGCGGCCTGTCCGGCTACTTCGGCGGCTGGGTGGATATGCTCATCATGCGCATCATCGATGTGGGCGTATGTATTCCGTCTCTGGTCTATGTCACGCTGATCATGCTGTGGCTGGACTCTGGACCCGTGGCCATTATCATCGCCATTGCCATTACCGGCTGGATGGACTCGGCCCGCGTCGTCCGGGGCCGGATGCTCCAGTTTAAAAACCGGGAGTTTGTCCTGGCTGCCAGCACTCTGGGGGCCTCCCCATCCGCATTATTTTCCGGCACATCCTGCCCAACATTCTGGGCCAGCAGGTGGTCAACATCTCCTCTGCCATCCCGGCGGCCATTTTCCTGGAGGCCTACCTGTGCTTTATCGGCCTGGGCATCAAGTCCCCCATGACATCTTGGGGCCAGCTGTGCCAGGTGGGTTCGGAGTTTTACCGCCTCTACCCCTACCAGCTGTTTATCCCCGGCGTATTTATCAGCCTGACCATTTTGGCATTTTACCTGTTCGGCAACTGTCTGCGCGACGCGCTGGACCCCCACCTGAGAGACTAAAGGAGGCGACTTATGACGAACCATCTTTTGGACGTGCAGGACCTGCATGTCTCCTTTGACACCCACGCCGGCGAAGTCCAGGCGGTACGGGGCGTCAGCTTCTGGCTGGATGCGGGTGAGACGCTGAGCATTGTGGGCGAGTCCGGCTGCGGCAAGTCGGTGACCATCCAAACCATTATGAAGCTGCTGCCCTCCCCTCCATCCCAAATCAAGTCGGGCGCCATCACCTACCAGGGCACCGACATCACCCATTTGAGCGACAAAGCTATGGAGTCCTACCGGGGCAAGGAATTTTCCATGATTTTTCAGGATTCTATGACCAGCCTGAACCCAACCATGCGGGTGGGACGGCAGATGTGCGAGGGTATTTTGCGCCATCAGAGGGTGTCCCGCCAGGAGGCCCAGCAGATTTCGGCAGAGCTGCTGGGGCAGGTGGGCCTGCCCAACCCGGAGCTGGTGGCAAAGCGCTACCCCATACCATGTCCGGTGGTCAGCGTCAGCGGGTCATGATTGCCATGGCTATGACCTGCAATCCCAAGATTCTCTTTGCCGACGAGCCCACCACCGCCCTGGACGTGACGATTCAGGCGCAGATCTTGGATCTGATGAACCACCTGAAGGAGAAGCGAGGGACCTCCATACTGCTCATTACCCATGATTTGGGCGTAGTGGCCAAGATGGCCGACCGGATCGCCGTCATGTACGCGGGCAAGGTGGTGGAGTACGGCGACGCGCGGCAGGTATTCTATCACCCCTGACACCCCTATACCTGGGGCCTGCTGGGGGCCATGCCCAACCTGATCCAGGACGTGAAGAGTGAGCTGTACGCCATTCCCGGCACGCCGCCCGATCTGTATGCCCCGCCCAAGGGGTGCGCCTTTGCGGCCCGGTGTCCCTACGCCATGGAGGCGTGCTTGAAGGAAGATCCCCGGAATTTGCCTGCGGTCAGGGCCACGGCTCCCGCTGCTGGCTGCTGGACCCAAGGGCACCCGATGTAACGCCGCCGGAGGGCATTCCGCCCCTGCCGAAAGGAGGCAGTGATCATGTCTGATGCAATTCTCCAGGTTTCCAACTGGAAAAACACTTCCGTGTAGGCCGGGGCAAGATCCTGCGGGCAGTGGACAATGTATCCTTTTCAGCCATCCAGCGGGGCAAGACCCTGGGACTGGTGGGCGAGTCCGGCTGCGGCAAGACCACCGTGGGCCGCACCCTGCTGCGTATCTATGAGCCGGACGGGGGCACCATCGTGTTTGACGGCCAGGACATCAGTAAGGTGACCCGGGCCCAGGCCAAGGCCCTGACTCGAAAGATGCAGATGATCTTTCAGGACCCCTACGCCTCTCTGAATCCCTTTTTCACCGTAGGCGAGATCATCGCGGAGGGCCTGAGCTGCATAAGCTTTGCGCCAATGCCAAGGAGCGGCGGGAGCGGGTGTATGAGCTGCTGAACATGGTAGGCCTCAGCTAAAGGAGCACGCCAACCGATTCCCCCATGAGTTCTCCGGAGGCCAGCGCCAGCGGGTGGGCATCGCCCGCGCCCTGGCCCTTGACCCGGAATTCATTGTCTGCGACGAGGCCATCTCCGCCCCCTGGATGTGTCCATTCAGGCCCAGGTGGTCAATATGCTGATGAAGTTCCAGCGGGAGCTGGGACTCACTTACCTGTTTATTGCCCACGATCTGTCCATGGTCCGCCACATCGCCGATGAGACGGCAGTCATGTACCTGGGCAGCATGGTGGAGTACGGCCCCACCGAAGAAGTCTACGGCCACCCGGCCCACCCCTATACCCAGGGCCTGCTCTCGGCAGTGCCGGTGGCCGACCCAGACTATGAAAAAGACCCACCACCGCATCCCTATGGAGGGCGAGGTGCCCAGCCCCATCGACCCCAAACCGGGCTGCCGTTTCTGCGGCCGTTGTCCCCGGGCTACCGAGCAGTGCCGCACGCAGACGCCCGCGCCCAAGACCTGAGCGGCGGACATTTTGCCGCTTGTCATCATCTGGATTAGGAGGAACACTACCAATGAATACAACAGAAATGGTTCAAATTGCCCTGGATCTGGCCCAACTGCAGGAACTGCCTCTGGATTCCTCCGTCTCGGTTCCAGGGGAGAATATCACCCGCGTGCTGGCGGGCATTGATATGGGTGCTGCCGAGCTGACTCCTGGCCCGCCAGCTGGGCTATGACTGCGTGGCCAGGCACCATAACATGGTGCCCCGCCTGGGTAAGCTGGGAGAGCTGGTTGCCCAAAGCCACTATGAGAAGCTGGTACACTATGGTGTGCCCGTCAACGTAGCCCAAAAGCTGCTGGAGCACCGCAAGCGGGCTACGGAGATCATGTTTCACGGTTCCAACCTGGACGGGGGGCCGTCTGTGGCCCGGCTGCTGGGGATGCCATATCTGGGCCTGCACACCCCCGCCGACCTGCTGGGCGAGCGGATGGTGGAGGCGAAGGTGGACGAGGTCTATGAAGCCAATGACAACCCCACCGTCCAGGAGATCCTGGACAATTTAATGACCATCCGAGAGTATGCCCAAGCCCCCCGAGGGCCAGCGCCCTGCCATCTGGGGGGCGAAAAGGACAGCTACGCAGGAAAGACTGTGGTGGATTTTGCCGGCGGCCTGGGGGGGAGCTGGACGAGCTGAAGGCGCTGATCACCGCCGGTGTGGGTACCTTTGTCTGCATGCACATGGACGCTGACATCGTCAAAGCCCTGCAGGAGGACAACCGCTGTAACGTGCTGTGCATGGGTCACATGGCCAGCGACTCCATTGGCTTTAACCAGATCCTGGACGCCTGGGAGGCTCGGGGCGTAGAGGTCACCCGCATCGGCGGGCTGGTCTGACAGGAGGCCCGCCATGGCATGGACTTTGATTCGGGGCGGGACTGTGGTAGACGGGACCGGCTCCCCCGCCCTTCCAGGCCGATGTGTGCATCCGGGACGGCGTAATAGACGCCGTGGGCCCTGACCTCTCTCCGCCCCGGAGGGGAGCCCAGGTGATGGATGCCGCAGGGAAACTGATTACCCCGGGATTTATCAACATGCACTCCCATTCCGATTGCTCCGCCGCCATGTACCCCAATATGGAGAGCACGCTGGGCCAGGGCATTACCACGGAATTTGCCGGACATTGTGGCCTGGGGGTCGCCCCAGTACAGCATAGTTGGCTCTACATGTTCCCAGAGAAAAAGGCATTCACCAAGGTCATGCCTGAGCCGCCTGGGGGTATTAACCCATACAACGCCTATCTCGTTCCCACCCAGCGGCTGCGGGAGCCCTTTGCCCAGACCTACGGTCAGGAGCTGGACTGGACTACTTATGGCCAGTTCCTGGAGCATCTGCGCCGAGTGGGGCTGGGTGCCAACCTGGCTGTGGTGGCCGGGCAGGCCCAGATCCGTCTGCAGGCCATGGGCACCGACTATCACCGGGACGCCACTGAGACGGAGATCGCCGCCATGGAGGGCGCCCCTCAGCGAGGCCATGGATGGCGGCGCGCTGGGACTGAGTCTGGGCCTGGACTATGAGCCGGGCCTCTTTGCCGGGCGGGAGGAACTGCTGCGCCTGATGAAGCTGGTGGCTGCCCGGGGCGGCATCGTCACTGCTCACACCCGCAGCCGCAGCCACCCCTATTATGGCCATGCTCAGAGCTTCCTGGACGGTCTGCGGGAATTTTTGGACCTGGGACGGGAGAGCGGCGTCCGCATCCATGTCAGCCACATACAAAACGGCTACAACGTCACCCCGGCCCACGACGGTTTGATCCGTGCCGCCGTGGCCAAGACGCTGGAGGAGCTGGACCGAGCCCGGCAGGCGGGTGTAAACGTCACCTGGGATGTGATCCCCAAGTACGCCTATGGTCCCTTCCACTACCCTATGGCCGCCTCTCTGTTCCAACCCTACGTGGAGCGGTGTGCTGGGGCTGCCGCTTTTTCCGGGCGTTGACCCTGCCTGACTTTCGGCGGCAGGTTGTTGAGAGATCCGACCGGACGCCATCCGTCTCAGGGGGTCTTTACCCGCTTTGATCCGCAGGCCGACCCAGCCTGGGACACCCGCTACCGGTTTACCCGTGTGCAGCGGGCAGGCTGTGTAGGCAAAAACGATTCGAGAGGCAGCGCGCAGGGGGCAGACAGCCTGGAGCTGCTGCTGGATGTGCTGGCGGAAGACCCCTACGCCGCTATGATTTCCCTGGGGCGCCGTCCGAACATACCCCGACCGGGACGCCTATGTGGCCCGGCCGGAGGCCACCATTGGTCTGGATACCTGGACCTTGGACTACGCCGCGGCACCCTGTCCTCGGGCGACCTGCCGCTGGAGTGCGGCTCGCCCGCCACCTATGAGGGGATGACCGTATTTCTGGAGACGGAGCGGGACAAGGGCGCTACCCATGGAAGAGACGGTGCGCAAGCTCACCGGCAACGCTGCCCGCACTCTGGGACTGACCGACCGGGGCTTTGTCTCCCAAGGTCTGGCTGCCGTTCTGTTGGTACTGACTGGGAGCATTTCGCCGCCAAAGAAAATCTTGCCGATCCCCGCCACGGTCCCCAGGGGCTGGACTATGTGCTGGTAGCCGGCCAGATCGCCGTGGATCACGGCACCCACACCCATGTGCGCACCGGCACGGTTCTGGGGCCTGAACATCGAAAGGGAGAGAATTAAGTGATGTCTTTTTGACTTTCAAACGCTGGCCGACGCCATTGACTACGGCTTCGGCACAGGCTTCCGGCCGGACTACACCGTGATGGCCGGGAGCGCAGCTGCATGTAAAAACCGCCCCTGCATTATCGACGCGCTGACCAGGTTTTCAGAGTGGTCTGTATGGTTGGACCGACTCCAGATGACCCCCGGTACATCCGGGCTGTTGTCAACTGGATGGCAAAAGGTCCGCGGTCCAGATAGAACCTTCCTGGATCGTGCCGTCCTACGGGATCCTTCAGGCCATGTGTGCCTCCATCCGCGCCTTTAACCTCAGCCCGGCGACGGCATCATTGTGCAGCAGCCGGTCTACCTGCTCTATGCCCGGGCCATTGCCAACTGCGGCCGGAAATTGTGGACAATCCCCTGAAGCTCCAGGGTGACCGGTATGAGATGGACTTTGCCGACCTGGAGGAGAAAATGGCCGCACCGGAAAAACAAACTGATGCTCCTCTCTGTAACCCTCATAACCCCACTATGGGATGTATGGGAGCGGGACGGATTTGGAGCGAGTGGCGGCTTTTGGCCCAAAAAGCACCATGTGCTGGTGGTGGCAGACGAGATCTTTGCCGAGCATGTGGGCAGCCCGGCCTGATGGTCCCCTATGCCGCCGTTCCGAACGCGTTGGACCACTGTATCATCTGTACCAGTCTTGGCAAGGCGTTCAATTTTACCGGTACCAGCCACTCCAATGTGATCATCCCCGATGCGGCCATCCGGAAGGCCTACCGCACCCAGCGGGATGCCGATCACTATGGCAGCCTCTCTCCCTTCATGCGGGCCGCGCCGTTGGCGGCCTACACAGATGAGGGCAAGGCGTGGATCGACGAGCTGATGGACTTTGTGCATGAGAACGAGTCCTTGGTGCCGGGACTGCTTTGCCCGCTGTATGCCGGCGGTGAAGCTTCTGCGCCACAGAGCTGGTACGCTAATTTGGGCGGACTTCCGCGGCTTGGGGCTGTCGGAGCTGGAGCTGGAGCGGTTCTTCTTGTCCGCCGGCGTGGAGCCTGACCTGGGCAGCAAGTACGGCGCTGCCGGGACCGGCTTTGCGCCTGCAAATTGGAATGCCCCAGCTCTGAGCTGACCGGAGCGCTTACCCGCTTGGAAGCTGCCGCCCGGAAATGCGGCTTTTGCCCAAGAGGCGCCTTTACATCTAATAAAAATAGGGCTCTGCACGAAAAAATGTGCAGAGCCCTTATTATAGGCGACGATGATGCCGGAAGACCTTTGAAAAGTGGAGGGAAGAGGTTACTTCAGTATGTAGAAAATTAGGCGAAAATATAAAAGGTGTATTTCAACCTTGCGCCTATGGGTCAGCATTTCAGATAACAAATTAGAATTTGTCAATCTTTATCTTTGTCATTCTTTTTCTTCTCGTTATAGATAGCAACCGCCACTCCTATACCTATTGAAAGAATTACACAAATCATAATCAATCCAAAGTTTGGTATCATAATTTTTGCACTCCTTTGTCAAATTCTTATTAGCTTAATACCTTTTTACTCTGTGGTTTCATTTAGTTCATCAGTAGAAATGCAATATTGACTACAATTCCCACACACGAAAAGATAAGACCAAAACTATAAATTCATCTATATAGACGTAAACATTTCTTTTGATGTTTTACTTTTTATTATTTTATCATCCGTGAATGCTTCCTGCAAGGCACACTGGTGAAATCGCCGGAGTTGGAATCATCAACACCTTTCTTAAACAGGGACGCATTATCTAGCATATTGAAAAGGGATAGATGGTGTGATACAATAAAAAATTATCACTAACCTCAGGCTGTTGCAAGATGTGATGGGGTACCGGAACATCTGTACAACTATGGAAACTTACACAAAAGCGTTAAGAGAAAAGAAATTGGAAACAATTCAAGCCCTAAATGGGGCGTTCAAAATCTCGTGACCATACTGCCCCAACGGTTACGCGGTTTTTGTGGTGCAGAATTCCATGAAATCCCATGTTGCACCGATCTTACACCAACTCAAAAAGAAATTATGGTGAGTTTTAAGAATTTATGAAAAAGCAGAAAGCTTGGAAACCATTGCGGCGCAAGGATTTGAAAGGATTTAAGAAGAAGGGGGCGACGTTGTGTACTTAAAAGCATTGAGATCCAGGGCTTCAAGTCCTTTCCGGACAAGACGGTGCTCACCTTTGGGGAGGACATCACCGCCATCGTAGGGCCAAACGGCAGCGGAAAATCCAATATTTCCGACGCCATCCGCTGGGTCATGGGGGGAGCAGTCCACCCGGGCCCTGCGGGGAGGGAAGATGGAGGATGTGATTTTCGGCGGCACTGCTCAGCGCCACCAGACGGGCTACGCCGAGGTGTCCCTGGTGCTGGACAACACCAGCCACATCTTTCCCATGGATGAGAGCGAGGTCATGGTGACCCGGCGGTATTACCGCTCCGGGGAGAGCGAATACTATATCAACCGCCGCCTGTGCGTCTCAAGGACGTCAACGAGCTGTTCATGGATACCGGCCTGGGCCGGGAGGGCTACTCCATCATCGGCCAGGGCAAGATCGACGAGATCCTGTCCGTCAAGAGCGCCGACCGCCGGGAGATCTTTGAGGAGGCGGCGGGCATCTCCCGCTTCCGCCACCGGAAAGAGGAGGCGGAGCGCAAGCTGGCCCATACGGACGAGAACCTAGTGCGGGTCAACGACAAGATCGCCGAGCTGGAGCTCCAGGTGGAGCCCCTGCGGGAGCAGAGTGAGCGGGCCAGAAAGTTCCTGGTGCTGCGGGACGAGCTGCGGGGGCTGGAGATCTCCGTGTGGCTGGACACCCTGGAGCGGCTGCGGGCCAGCCACATCAAGCTGGACGCCGATTATCAGGAGGCTGCCCGGCAGAAGGAGGAGGCCCGGGTGGCCCTGGAGCGGCTGTATGCCGCCGCCGAGGCCCCTCTCCGCCCAGATGCGGGAGAAGGACGTGGAGGCGGACCGGCTGCGCTTTTGAGAGCCAGAGCCGGGAGGCCGCTGCGGCGGAGCTGGAGAGCGCTATCGCGGTGCTGAAGAACAATGTGCAGAACAACCTGGACAACGCTCAGCGCATCCGGGCGGACCTGGACCAGCAGGAAGGCCGGGCGGACAGCCTGGCGGGAGCCAGATCGGCCAGCGGCAGGAGCGGCTGGCCGAGATCGAGGACAAGCTGACTCGGATGCGGGAGGAGCTGCGGGGGCAAGAGCGAGCAGGCCCAGGAGGCGGCCCAGTCTGCCGGGACACTGGCACGGGAGCTGGAGGAACTGCGGCAGAAGGAGGCCATGGAGACGGCCACCGCCGCCGAGGCCAAGGCCCTGCTCTCCGCCCTGGCGGCTGCCGCTCAGGAGGTGCTGGACCGGGACGAGACGGTGCGCCAGGAGCTGCGGGAGCTGGACAGCCGGCTGGAGAGGGGCGCGCCGCCCAGCGTCAGGCCCGGAAGGCCCTGGCCAAGGCGGTGGAGGAGCGGGACGCGGTGCAGAACGTCATCAGCGGCTACGCCCTGCGCCTGGAGTCACGCCGGAAGAAGGCGGAGCAGGCCCGGGAGCGCCATATGAAGCTCCAGATGGACGAGAATGCCCTGTCATCCCGGGTGAAGATGCTCACCGAGATGGAGAAGCTCCACGAGGGCTACCCAAGGCGGTCAAGCTGGTGATGGGGGAGGCCCAGCGGGGAAGCCTCCAGCATATCCACGGTCCGGTGGCCGACCTGCTGAAGGTGCCGGAGGAGTACACCGTGGCCATTGAGACCGCGCTGGGGGGGCGCCATGCAGAACCTGGTGGTGGACCGGGAGGAGGACGGCAAGGCCATCATCCAGTACCTTAAGCGCCGGGACGGGGGCCGGGCCACCATCCTGCCCATCAGCCCATCCGGCCGGGGGGAGCTGAGGGAGGGACAGGGGGCGGGAGCCCTGGCTTCGTGGGGTGGGAGATCAGCTGATCTTCCTTCCAGCCCCAGTACCGGAACGTGTTTTCCAACCTGCTGGGCCGGGTGGCGGTGATGGAGGACCTGACCACGCCATCGCAGCGGCCCGGAAATACGGCTATTTAAGTTCCGCATCGTCACCCTGGACGGCCAGGTGCTCAACCCGGGCGGCTCCATGACCGGCGGGTCGGCCAGCCGCAGCGCGGGCATCCTCAGCCGGGCCAACGAGCTGGAGCGGCTGAACGAACAGGGCCGGGGCCTGAAGCGGGAGCAGCTGGCCCAGGCCGCCAAGGCGCTGGAGGAGGCGGACCGGGAGGCCGCCGCCGCCGGCTATGAGATGGAGACGGCCCAGAGCCAGCTGCGGGGAGTGGGAGGACGCCATCCTGAAGGCTGAGGGCGAGGCGGCCCACTGCGACAGCGTGGTGGCCGACCTGGAGCGCCAGTCGTCGTCCCAGCAGGGAGGAGCTGGAGCAGCTGAAGAGCCGCTCTGCCCAGATCGAGTCGGACACCCACAGGGCCAGGAGCCGCATCCAGGAGCTGGAGGGGCCGCCGCTGCCCTGAAGAGCGAGGCGGAGGGAAAGGTCAGAGGCCAGACGGATCTCCAGGACCGGTCCGCCATCGCATCACCCGGGAGCTGTCCGAGCTCACCGCGTCCCTGGCCGCCCTGGAGGCGGAGCAGGAGACCACGGCCAAGAGCCTGGGTGAGCTGAAGAGCCTGCTGGGACGACCATGGCGGGGGACCGGGAGCAGAACCAGGCCCTCATCGGCCAGTATGAGGAGAGAAGAACCGCCAGTTCACCCAGGAGATCGGGGGAGAAGACAGCACGCCTCCAGGAGCTGCGCGGGAGAATCAGGTCCGCAGCGGGAGATCCGCGCCCTGGCGACGAAAAGACGCTGGAAGACCTGGAGGACAGCGCAAACCAGGCGGACAAGGACAGCAGGGCCAAGAAAAACGAGCTGCTGGCCATGGAGCGGGAGGTCCCATACTGGAGCAGAAGGTGGCTGCCGCCATGGGAGGAGGAAGCAAATCTTTTGGACAAGCTGTGGGAGACCTACGAGCTGTCCCACGAGGCGGCCAAGCAGCACCGGGTGGAGATCGAGTCGGTGCCCAAGGCCAGCCGGCGCATCGGGGAGCTGAAGCGGGCCATCTCCAGCCTGGGCCCATAAATTTGGGGCCATCGAGGAGTATCAGCGGGTCAATGAACGATACACCTACCTCACCGACCAGAGAGACGATGTCCAGCGGGCCAAGGGGGAGCTGGAGGAGATCATCGCGGACATCACCGGGGGAGATGAAGACCATCTTCGCCCGGGAGTTCCAGACCATCGACCAGGCATTCTTTCAGCAGACCTTTGACAGAGCTCTTCCCAGGGCGGCAAGGCCACGCTGGGAGCTGGAGGACCCGGAGGACATCCCCTCAACTGCGGCATCGAGATCAAAGTCCAGCCCCCGGGCAAGGCCCCGAAGATCATCACCCTGCTCTCCGGCGGGGAAAAGGCATTCGTGGCCATTGCCCTGTATTTCGCCATTTTGAAGGTGCGGCCCACCCCCTTCGTGGTGACTATGGACGAGATCGAGGCCGCTTTGGACGACAACAACGTGGGCCCGGTTCGCCCATTACATGCGTTCCATGGCGACAAGACGCAGTTTATAGTAATAACCCACCGCCGCGGCACAATGGAGGAGGCCGACCAGCTCTACGGCGTCACCATGCAGGAGCAGGGCGTGAGCCGTATGCTGACGATCAATCTCAACGACGTGGAGAAAGAGCTGAAGATCCGTGAGATCTCATTCCTCCCCTGAATGGACGATTTTCTGGATCACTGGGCCTATATCGACCCCAATACTGCCCGCTGGGCGGAGAACAGATATTTTACGGCATAGAACCGGGAGGACACATTTGAAGGAGAAGGAAAAGGGCGGGTGGCTGCCCATTGTGGGGCTGATCCTGCTGATCCTTTTGCGGGGGTGAAGCTGGTATTCGCGGGGCTGGGATATGTTATCCCCCAGGACGAAGGTCCCGAAGGGACAGGGACCTGGTACCAGATGTACAACGAGCGGGGGAGGCGGTGCGCTACACTCTGCGGGAGCCGGGAGAGATCGACCTGTCCGCGCCGGACATCGCCCAGTGGATGGAGCAGGCGGCCGGAGAACTGGAGCAGACCCCGGAGACAGAAGGGGATTGTCTTCTGGCTCTACCGCCAGGACACCGACGAGTATCTGCTCTATCTGCCGGACCAGGACCGTTCCCTGCTGGAGGGGGGGCTGACCGCCTCGAAGAGACGGAGGAGGACAGTGAGGTGCCTGGTCCTGCAGGCCCGCACCCCGGAGAACAGCAAGCCGGTGGCGCCGAGGAGACGCTGTACTGCTTCGCCACTACCTCCGACAGCTGGAACGGAATCCGGGTCCGAGTCATCCTGGACGGCCGGGGAGCAGGAGGTCCGCAAGCTGACCTCCATTGGGGCAAACTTGTACTCCACAGGAGGAGACCTATATCGGCCGGGACCGACTGGAAGGGAGCAGGACATGAGCCAGAGGACCCTGAGATGTCTGCGCTGCGGCAGGACGATGGAGCTGCTGCGGCGGGAATTTCTCCCAGCTGGGAAAAGACAGGGGTGGGTCCTGGGAGATCTGGACAACCTGCTGGCCGGGGCGCTGGATGTGGATATCCTGTGCTGTTCAGACTGCGGGAAGCTGGAATTTTTCCGGGGAGAGTGGTCTGAGCTGGAGGACCCGGAGGGCAGCGGCATCGCCCGGATGGAGTGTCCCAGCTGCGGCAGGAGCTATGAGCTGGACAGCCCCAAGTGCCCCTTCTGCGGAAAGAAGAATACCAGATTGTTTTAAGAAAGGATCAAACGTATGGGGCTTTTTTTGACAAGCTGAAAAAAAGATCAATATTTTGCCAGCTTCGGTTCAGGAGCTGACCGACGACTTTTACGATGAGCTGGAGGAGTCCCTGATCCTGGCGGACACCGGCATGGACACCACCCTGGAGCTGGTGGAGGAACTGCGCCGCCGGGTGCGGGAGGAGCGCATCAAGACGGTGGAGGAGGCCCGGACCCCGCCGCCGAGCAGCTGACCATCTGGGCCGACGCGCCCGGCCTGGAGATCATCAAGCAGGGAGGGGGCGGACCCGGCCGCCGTGGTCTTTGATGCCGCCTCCGCCGCCAAGGCCCGGGGGGCACAGACGTGGTGCTGGTGGATACCGCCGGGCGGCTGCACAACAAACAGAACCTGATGAACGAGGCTGAACAAGATCCGCCGCGTCATCGACCGCGAGCTGCCGGAAGCTGCGTCAAAGGGAGACCCTGCTGGTGCTGGACGCCACCACCGGGCAGAACGGCCTGATCCAGGCCAAGCAGTTCCGGGGAGGCGCCGGCATCACCGGCATCGTCCTCACGAAGCTCGACGGCACCGCCAAGGGGCATCGCCATCGCCATCGCCAGGGAGCTGGGCGTGCCTGTGAAGTACGCCGGGGTAGGCGAGGGATCGACGACCTCAGACCCTTTGACGCTGGAGTTTGCGCAGGCGCTCATTTGAGTTAGGGATTAGGAATTGGGAGCCGGCCGTCCTGGCGCTCGCCGTTGTAACACCATGTCACCGGCAGGGGCAGCTGCCGCCTCAGAGTTAAGAAAAATTAAGAGTCATATTCATATCTATTTCAACATTTTTCCTCAGCGATATGGTAAAATAAAATGACGTCTCCCCGGAACGGGAGGAATACGGAGGAGGGCCTGCCGTGAAGCGTATCAGGAAGATATTTCTGGGCGTGCTCTGTGCCGCCGCATTGGCGGCAGGGGGCTTTGGATCAACGACCGCCTCTCCTACCCCATCGATCCTGGAATGGACGGGCTGGAGCATGAGCCGGTCACCCCTGGGAGAAGACCTATGTCCCCATGGGAGGTGGGGGAGAAGGCTGCTTCTGCTGGAGCGGGAGCATCACCGGCAGATATCGGATCGCCCGGCCACCTTCTCTGAAACGCCCCCTTTCGGTGCGGTGTGATCGAGGAGAACGGCGAGCAGCGTTTTCAGGACGGAACACCTTCGAGATCGACAGGGTCCAAATCACACTGGACAGGGGCTATGAATATGAGCTGAAGCTGCCCTGAAAGAGGTCTTTTTTCATCCACACCAGGGTGGACAGTCAGGCCCCCCCGGACTTGCCTCCGTGGAGGTGATCACCCTGTACGACGGAGAGGGGCAGACATCACCGAATCATTTTTTTTTGAGCATAGGGAGGCATTCAGTAAAGACCGGGCATAAAACAGAGGGAGCCCTCAGCGGGCCACTCAGAGAACAGGAGAGTGGCAAGACGATGCCGCGTATTGACGGAAAGAAAAAAACGATGAGCTCCGAACTGTGGAGATCATCCCCCATATCAACAAGTTTAAATGAGGGCTCCTGCCTGATCCGGTGCGGAAAACACCCATGGCCTGTGCACCGCGCCAGCGTGGAGGACCGGCGCCCTCGCCACGTGCCTGAGGGAGGGGGTGGGGTCACCGCCGAGTACTCCATGCTCCCCAGGCCAAATCGGGAGCGGTCCTGCTGACATCTCCAAGCTGAAGCTGAACGGCTGCTCCGCCGAGATCCAGCGGGCTCATCGGCCGTGCTCTGCGCTCTGTGGTGGACAGGAAGAAGGGGACCCTGGAACATCACCATCGACTGTGATAAAGCGCCCCAGGGGATGGAGGGACCCGTACCGCCTCCATCACCGGCGGCTTTAGGAAGGCGATGCTGGCCTTCCGAAAGATGATGGAAGCAGGCCAGCTGGCGGAGTATCCGGTCAGCGGCTATGTAGGTCGCCGTGTCCGCCGGCATCATTGGACGATGTGCCCCTGCTGGATCTGTGCTAAGAGGGAGGACTCCGCCGCCATGGTGGACCTTAACTGCGTCATGGACGATCAGGGCCGCCTCATCGAATCAGGGCACCGGCGAGGCGGCCCTTCACGCTGGATGAGCAGCGTCAGCTGGTGGAGCTGTGCGAAAGGGTATCCGACGGCTTCAGACGGTCCAGCAGGCTGTGCTGGAGGGGTAACTCCAAACCTGAGGAGGCGGAGGCCTTCTACTGTCCCCCCGACTGCCGCCGGATTATTGTCCCTGTGCCGGAGATCGAGACCACCTGACAGAAGCTGAAAAAAGCTGGATCAGATCAGGTCTGATATAGAAAAGACCCGAGAACTGGCAGGAGCAGAAGACGGAGCAAAAAGAGGATAAAAAGTGGAACAAACGAAAGGCAAGGACCCGTGGAGTGGTAACTATGAAGCTGGTACTAGCAAGTAAAAACAAGAAAAAAACTGGCGGAAATGAACGATATCCTGTCCCATCTGGGCCGTGGAGGTCTGCTCTGAGGCTGAGGCAGGGGGGTGGATGTGGAGGTGGAGACCGGCACCACCTTGAAGAGAGAATTCCCCGCTGGAAGGCCAGGGCGGTCATGGAGGCCAGCGGTCTGCCTGCCATCGCCGACGACCGGGTTGCGACGCCTCAACGGCGCCGGGGTGTACTCTGCCCGGTACGGAGGGCCTGGCTACCACCCTCGGCGGCGCGCGCCGCTGCTGGAGAACATGCGGGCCAGATGCCCCGACCTGCCGCTTTGTATCGGTGATCACCTGCTGCTTTCCCCAACGGAGACGTGCTCTCTGCCGAGGAGGCGCACTGTGGCCTTCACCCCCATGGGGGTGGAGTGTTTCGGTTAAGTGACCCGGTAAGCAGCGCCGCTGAAAAACCTTTTTGCTCAGCTGGACGGCGGAGGAGAAGAACGCCATCTCCACCGGGAAGTGCTCTGAGGCGTTTCAGGCAGCCGAGGAGTATCTGAGAAAAAGCTGACGCCTGGCCCCAAATGGGAGCCCAGCGGGCGAGTCCCATTGGAGAGGACAAGCGCTAATCTGAATATGGATGTCCGCCGGGAGGCGGACGGAGCGAATGGATCGAAGGACAGGCCGGTAGGGCCGGCCCCAAATGGGGAGCCTGAAGCGGAGCGGGTCCCATTTGGAGAGGACGAGCAACGGAATAGAGCGGATGTCCGCCGGGGAGGCGGACGGAGCGGAATGAATCGGAGGACAGGCCGGCAGGCCGGCCCCAAATGGGAGCCCAGCGGGCGGGTCCCATTGGAGAGGACGCTGGCAACGGAATAGGCGGATGATCCGCCGGGAGGCGGACGGAGCGGAATGGAGTTTGTGAGGACGATGGATTTGAGCAAGCAAACAGCGTGCCCAGCTGCGCGGTCTGGCCAACAGGATCGACACCATCCTGATCGTGGGCAAGGAGGGCATCGAGTGACAATCTGGTCAAAGCAGGCCAACGATGCCCTGGAGGCCCCGGGGAGCTGATCAAGGGCAGGGGTGCTGAAAATTCCCTGGATGTCGGCCCGGGGAGGCGGAGGCGCTGGCCCCCCTGACCAGAAGCGAGGTGGTCCAGGTGATCGGGGGACCAAATTTGTTCTCTACCGCCAGAGCCACCGGAAGGACAAAAAGGACAAGATCGTGCTGGTGGAGGAAAGAAGAGAGAAAGCGTACCCCAGAGGGAGCCATAAAAAAGAATTGTCTCTGGAGGAGCAGCAGCAAGAAGGACTGAAAGCGGAAGAAGGGGCTGAGAGGAGGCTTGTCTCTTGAAACGGAGAAAAATGGCGTGCGGCCCTGACCGCCCTCCTGCTTCGGCTGCGGTGGGGACTGCTCTTGGTGCTTCTTTCCCCGCTCCATGATGGAGGGAGAGCTGTACTGTGTGACCCTGTGGGACAGACAGGCGAGGGTAGACCTGACGGACCGGGCAGACCGGGAAGGCTGTGACAGAAAGCGGATCGCGCTGCCGACGGGTCTATGGCGGGGAAGGTGGCGGCTACCAACTGGATAGGAATTAGACGCAGGGCTTCAGCTGCCGGGGGGGGCAGCGCTGGTATCTGATCGCGCCGGACCGGAGGGCGCCTTCGCCTATGACAGCGGGGGAGCGTTTAAACTGGCGCATTCTGGACGGAGAACAGCCGTGGCGGGATCTGCATCCGCTCTCCCGTCCAGCCTCAGAACCGGGGGGAGCGGTGAACTTGGAAAAAGCGAAGGGGTGTCTGTATGAAAATTGGGATCTATGGAAGGGACCTTTCAACCCCCCCACCTGGGGCATCTGGAGGCGGCCTGGACGGCGGTCAAGGTGCTGGAGCTGGACGTTTGATCCTGATCCCGGCGGCGGTCCCGCCCTCAAGCGTTCTGCCGGAGGGACGCCGGAGGGCGCCCACCGCCCGGCCATGACCGGGCGGGATGGCGGACGCCCTATCCATGCCGAAGGTGGCGGAGGTATCCCGCATGGAGCTGGACCGGGAGGGCAAGTGAGCTGGCACCTCCCAGCCATCCGGGCTCAGT
>VOFC01003542.1_pt1 | contig 26279 bp, 46 predicted proteins | sample 5384161 | NCBI WGS metagenome assembly VOFC01 (sample SAMN12384722, study PRJNA508395) | human gut metagenome | isolation source: healthy gut B | host: Homo sapiens | reverse complement strand
TATAAATTGAAAAGTCTGTGATTTAAACTATGATAAAGGGTATTGCAAAAACAGATGGAGGGACACAAAATGAAAAAGCTATATAAAAATTGTAAAAGCAATGTTTTCTGGTAATAAAAAATATTAGCAGAGGCTTTTTCTGTTATGGTGATATTAACTTGCACTTGAGATGACAATCCCAGTATGTGTGAATAAAATGATAAATGGTCTTGCAGTAGAAAATGGAATTGTCACTTTTTTGGGAGGAATCTTTCTATTTTGCATGTGCATATGGAATCGTTTGTTTTTTATCAGCACTTAATACAAAATTATATATTCGTATTGGCAATCAACTATTATGGAACATGCGGGAACAAATTTATAAAGTGTTATGGTACAGCGGCTACATGGAAAATGTGCAGAAAAAAAAAGATAAGTTTAAATTTGTACTTTCAAATCAGGCATATACAGCATTTGCAATTGCTGTCATTTATTCCATTGGAGGCTTTACAAATTTATTAAGTATGATTGCTTTTCTGGTAATTGTGTTTCTATATAGTGTACCTGTTGGAATGACATTGATAATCTGTATTTTGTTACATTGGTTGTTTCATTTTTTACCGGAAAAAAAGATTTTAGAGGGGTATGAAACCTGCAATGTGATGCAGGAAAAAGATACAAGCCAGATATATGAAACGGTTGATATGGTTGAAGTGACCAGATCAAACGGATTAGAAGATTATTATTTGAAGAAAAATAAAATGATTCATGATAATTTTCTACATTTGCTCGAGACGGCTGAGAGCCGATCCGCTTTTTTGTGAGACTGTAGAGAGCAGTCTGCATTCACTGATATATATTGTAGTGGCAGGTGTGCTGCTTTTTGAGCACAAATTTCAATGGGGGAACATTAGTGACTATATTATTTCTCACAAATTTATTGTTGGAAGTCAGTCAGAGAGTACAGCGGCAGTTACAAGTGATTATAAAAAACATTCCGGTATTCGATAATGTTGTGGAATTAATGGAGATTCCATTGGAAAGTGGAAGAAAATTAGAAAAGGTAGAAAATATAACGTTTGAGAATGTAAGTTTTCAAATAGAAGAAAGAAGCATTTTTAAAAATCTTAATTTTTCGGTTCAGGAAGGACAAAATATTTTGATTCAGGGAGAAAACGGCAGTGGAAAAAGTTCTCTTTTAAAAATGATTTTAGGATTTTATAAGCCGACGGGCGGTATCATATATATCAACGGAATACGTGGAAGCGTATGATAGTAAAACATTTTATAAAAAAATTTGTTATATATCGCAGGAAGAAATGCTGTTGAATGAATCGGTTGAAGATTATCTGCGTTATGCGGCGCATGCAGATTTAAAACCCGACAATATTGAGCAAATGCGGAGAAAAGTCAAATTGAGACCTGAAATCAAAAAAATTGAGGAAAATGGAGCAACTCTTTCAGGAGGAGAAAAAAGAAACTGCTTATGCTCAAATGGCTTTTTGAATCCGTCGACTTCATTTGTCATTTTAGATGAAATCGATGCAGGATTGGATGATGAAACAAAAAAGTGGTATTGAAAGAACTGGAGAAAGAACTGCTGAAAGACCGAAAAAATTGTGATGAAAAATTTCACATATTGATGAAGATATGGATGGATACGATCAGATTATCAGATTATAGAAAAATAAAGAGTGTCTATAAACGGTGTGGATAAAGTATATAAAAATTCAGATGGAACATTAGATAATTTGAATATTGTTAAAAAAATATATATGATGATACACTGAAATCAGATGATATACAGTAGGCAGGAACAATACGAAAGGCATATTTATGAAAATATTTCTTATCCTTCTGACTTTTGCTGTGAACATATTATTATCAGGGTATAATAACCAGCAAATATATGCAACAACTGTTGTAGAAAAGAACAACATAGAAGAACAAGAGAATATATTGTATTCAGGGAACAGGATTACATCTGACTATCTGGAAGTCAGTGGAGGTGTAAATTTCTGGTGTGAAAATATAAATGGAGAGAATCACCTGAAACTTGAATATATTCCACAGGAGGATGAGTTTGCATATTGTAAGGTAGAATGTGAGAACGGACGAGTACAAAAGTAATATCATTTCGAAATACAGTAAGGTAAATTATTATCTGAATGCAGACAATCAGATAGAAGATGAATATGCAGATAGAATTACGATTAATTATTACGACGAGGAAGGCACATTATTATCTTGGAGCGTAAAATATATATATTGGGATCCAATTCAAGAAACCTATTATTCGTCTGATATAGGAATTTAAAAAGAAAAGTGAAAACAAGTCAACGGTTATGCAGAAACAATTAATAAGAGGGAAAGAGTATGGGTACAAATAGCAAGTTAAACATATTGATCGTAACTCCATTTGCATTATGGATGTATATTATTTGCATTTCCAATATTATCATGCAGGAGTTGAGTGGGGCACCTTATGTAGCGGGAATCATTACTTATGTGAGTGCGTTTATTATTTTTTTATGCTACTATTGGCTGCTTTTACAGAACATCAGAAAAATGGAGGACAGCGCGAAGTATTTAAAATGGACACGTTTTTGCCGGATTGTTGGTATTGTTGCATTTATAGTTGCAGGGTGTATTGTTTTACTTGTATAGAAAGAAATTGGAATGGAATGAAGAGATAAAATACACGAAGAAAGTGTAGTCATATTAGGTGGAAAGATGTTTACCTTGGATTAAGTATTTACAAAATGAATGTTATGGTAAATAATAAAAATCTTTCTAAATATGGAGATTATCATGGAAAAAGAACCAACGCTTATTGAACAAAAAATTTGAAGATGCAGTGAAAAATTTTCGTAAGGAAATGGAAAAAGGAAAAGAATCAATGCAATACGTTTTATGTAAACTATAGATATTTTTCACGCTTAAACGATCATTTTAACTTTCTGTAAAGCTGAATATTCAATTGTTAGGAGAGCTTATGAAGAAAAAAATTTGTTTAGTCATTTTTATTGTTCTGTTTGTAGTCAGTATATTGGTAAATGTGAAAGTATTATTTTTTTTTCGCCAGCAGTTTCATTAAAAAATATTCCATTCGAGGGAGTAATCACAGAAGCTGATAGTGGAAAAATAGTAGTAAAGGGTGATGGAACGAATGGTTGCGGGCTTACAGAGCATTATCAAATTTATAATTCAGATCAGATAAAAATTGTTAATACTAATGATGAACTAATTCAGTTTACAGATTTGAAAAAGGCACAAGAATTTCTATGAGATTATGGATAAAGGAAAAGACTTTATATAATGATATGGATAGGCTGGATATTGTTACATTGATTCAGTTGGATTATAAAATGGTTTACTATAATCCGTGGGACGCACAGTATTTAAGTTATCTGGTTGTTGAATATGACGATAAGAGTTATGAGGAAGAGATACAGAGATTGGAGCAATATGATTCAAAAGAATATAAAGGATATTTTTGGAGCGAGAGGTTTTCGAGATAAGTACCAGCTTTTGGCAATAGAGGTTGATCCGTATTATGGATTGATATATGCGCTGGGAGAAGAAAATAATCAGATTATTTATGTGGAATTGATTTTCTGTAATTATTTTTATGATATAGATTATCAAGATGAAATCGACATACAATATTTACCAATTGGATTTGATGCGACACCGGATAATGAATATCGTCAAAAGAGGCTGAATCGATAGAGGACAGCCTTGTTGTAGAAGATGGAATAACAGAATAAACTAAACACACACTGCTGTGACGTGACGATGAAAAATCGTGGGGAACATATAATACGACAGAAAATAAAAACAGCCACACCGAGATTCATAAAAATCCCGGTGCGGCTGTCTTTTTACATTTATAAAGTGTAATTTGAAAGATCAGCCGACATATTTCTGTAATGTTTCCATAACAGCGCCAGGTTTTCTGGTCATTTCTGTGAAGTACTGGCAGGTAAGTTCTGCAAGTCCAACTTCGTAAAGATTAATACCAAAAATCTTAGCGTTAGAGAGGATATCTTTTAATTTTGCATCAGCGTCAAAAGAATCTCCGAGTTTAATGTCTGCAACATAAGGACGGACCTCGTCTAACATTGGGTCTGGGCTTAAGGTAAATTCATTTCCGTTGTCATCAATTGCCATAAGATAACGAAGCCATCCGGCAAATACCAATGGAATTAATTTAATATCAGAAACATTCAGTTCAGGGAAGCAGCGTAAGCTTTGATCGTCTCACCAAAACGGATTGCCAGTTTCTGGGAAGTATCGGTTGCGATACGCTGTGGCGTATCAGGCATGAATGGGTTTGGAACACGTACTTTAGTACAGTGTCGATAAACTCTTTTGGATCAAGAATGCCAGGATTTACAACAACCGGAAGACCTTCTTTGTATCCGATACCTTCTACTAATTTTACCAAAGTCTCATTTTTCATCTCTGCGGAAATGAGGTTATAATCTAATAAACATCCGAATACAGCAAGTGCTGTGTGAAGTGGATTTAAGCAGGTGCAGACTTTCATCTTCTCTACTTTATCTACTGTCTCGCGGGTTGTGAAGATAAGACCGCCTTTTTCTAACTCAGGACGTCCGTTCGGGAACTTGTCTTCGATGACAAGGTACTCTGTTTCCTCAGCGTTTACGAATGGAGCAACGTAAGTATTTTTGCTTGTGATAACCGGATCAAGACCTTCGATGTCATCTTTCTGCAATAATGCCTCGATGGAAGCGTCTGGTCTTGGTGTGATCTTATCGATCATAGTCCATGGGAAGGAAACTTTATTTTCGTCCTCTGTATAGGAAACGAATCCTTCTTCTACAACACCATTTTTTGCCCACTCTTTTGCAAAAGTAGTGATAGCGAGTTTTAACTTATCTCCGTTGTGGGAGCAGTTATCCATGCTTACCATGGCGATCGGTTTCTTACCGGAAACGTAACGTGCGTAAACTAATGCAGCAACTTTACCGATGTAGCTTTCTGGTCTTTCCGGTCCGTTTTTCATATCTTCTGCAACAGCAGCCATGAAGTTTCCGTCCGGAGTATTTAAGTTATAACCCTTTTCTGTGATGGTGAAAGTACACATCTGAAGGGAATCTTTTGCAAAAATCTCTTTTAAACGGGAGAACTGTGTGTCATCGTGGGAATCTAAAGCGAGGGATTCCATGATACTTCCGGTAACGGATTTCTCAACGGTTCCGTTTGCTTTTTAAAGTAACGAGAATGCTTAAATCGTCGTGTGGACGGTTCATTTTCTCGATGATCTCGTAGTCATATCCCTCTGCAACGGTCAATCCGCGGTCAAGAACACCTGCATTTAAAAAGGTTCTGGACAACGTTGCACTGGAATGCACGGAAGATGTTACCAACACCGAAGTGAACCCAGAATGGATTCTCTTTTGTATTCTTTTTGTACTGTTTCATAATCAAAGGAAGGAAGGGCATAACCCTTTAGCTTCCCATGCACTTTTATCTGCTAAACCTGCTCTATTTAACTGCATGTCTTGTCTCTCCTTTTTCAATTGCTTCCCATAAACCGTTTAAGTATGTTGCACCTAAAGCTCTGTCGTACAGACCGTAACCCGGCATAGCGACTTCGCCCCAGATCATACGTCCGTGGTCCGGGCGGATCGGGCCGTCAAAGCCGATGTCGTACAGCGCTTTCATGATCTCATACATATCGAAGCTGCCGTCAGAGGAAAGGTGTGCTGCCTCTTCGAAATCTGTCGGGCTGTTGAATTTCAGGTTGCGTACATGGGCAAAATGGATACGTCCCTTTAAGGAACGGATCATATCCGGCAGATCGTTCTCCAGGTTGGTTCCGTAGGAACCGGAGCAGAAAGTTACACCGTTGTGTGGGTTATCTACCATTTCCATCATACGGAGAATGTTTTTCTTATTGATGATGATACGCGGAAGTCCGAATACGCTCCATGCAGGATCATCCGGGTGGATTGCCATGTTGATGTCGTATTTGTCACATACAGGCATGATTCTCTCTAAGAAATATTTTAAGTTTTCAAAAAGTTTTTCATCATCGATGTCTTTGTACATTGCAAAAAGATCTTTGATTTTAGCCATACGTTCTGGCTCCCAGCCTGGCATAACAGTTCCGTTCATATCACCGGAGATAGAAGCGAACATATTTCTGGATTGATGGCATCTACAGCTTCCTGTGTGTAAGCTAAAACTGTGGAACCATCCGGTCTTTTACGTGCAAGCTCTGTACGTGTCCAGTCGAAAACAGGCATGAAGTTATAGCATACGAGATGGATATCTTCTTTTCCGAGATTCTCTAAAGTCTCGATGTAGTTATCGATGTATTTGTCACGGTCAGCGGAACCTCGTCTTGATCGCATCATGAACATTTACGCTCTCGATACCCGCTACATGAAGTCCTGCAGCAGCAACTTCTGCTTTCATTTCCTGAATGCGTTCTCTGCTCCATACATCTCCAGGTGCGGTATCATATAAAGTTGTGATAACGCCTGGTTACGCCCGGGATCTGGCGAATCTGCTCTAATGTTACAGTGTCGAATTTGGAACCATACCATCTTAATGTCATTTCCATAGTTTCTTGTTTCCTTTCTTAGAAAAAATTGTGAAGCTGCCGTGTGGCAGCAGGTTTTTGTTTTGATAAGCTTTATTATATCCAAAAGAGGAAAAAAAGAAAATTGACAGAGTTGTTGTTCACATTGCAAAAGTTGCGGTTGAATGATAAAATGAGTGCAAGCGAGAAGAACACATGCATGTGTTCGGCGAGCGACGAATGTTGATCATGTGCTGGTTTTGCACATGATATAATGTATGCAGGTAGTGAAAAGTGCAGACACATAAGAAACAGCAGCAGACTGTTTACAGGCAGGAAAGGAAACACACATGGCAAAAAATCTTCAGACCAAGTTTTCCACGAGACAATACATGCTGTCCCGGGATTTTGAAATCTACTATTATAATGAGCCGGCATCTGAAAAGGTTTCCATACATTCGCATGATTACTATGAGTTTTATTTTTTCCTGGAAGGGGATGTCTCCATCTGGATCGAGGGGGAGCAGTATCCTTTAAAATATGGAGATATGGTGCTGATACCTCCGGGGATAAAGCACATGGCGATGGTGCATGGAAATGAGATCCCTTACCGGAGATTTGTATTCTGGATCAGTGTGGAATATTGCAACCAGTTGATGGAAGTTTCTTCCTCTTACGGATATCTGATGCAGAATGTTCTGGTGAAGAAAAAATATATTTTTTCACAATGACCTGATCACGTTTAATACGATCCAGTACCGGATTTTCCAGTTGATCGAGGAGATTAAGTCGGAGCGGGGATATGATGTTCATAAATTAGTAGAAGGAAGAAAATTAATCATAGGCGGAGTGGAGATACCGCACAGTCTTGGCTTGCTGGGACATTCGGATGCAGATGTATTGTTACATGCCATCATGGATGCGTTGCTGGGGGCAGCGGCTTTAGGAGATATCGGAAAGCATTTTCCGGATACAGACCCGGCATATGAGGGGATTTCCAGTATAAAATTATTGGAAGAAGTGGGACAGCTTTTAGAGAAAGAGAATTATGTCATTGATAATATCGATGCTACGATTATTGCCCAGAAGCCAAAGATGCGTCCGCACATTGAGAAGATGGAAGAAAATATTGCACAGGCATTGAAGATAGACGTCAGTCAGGTAAATGTAAAGGCAACCACAGAGGAAGGGCTTGGCTTTACCGGAAGCGAAGATGGAATCAGCTCCCAGGCAATCTGTGCTATCTCAAGTATCTATGAAAACAGCATAGCAGTGGGAGGCAGTGAACGAAATTGTGCAGGCTGCCCGGGATGCGGAAAATAACTTTTCTATTGACAAAATGGCAATTCGTGCATAAACTAGTAGCGTAAAAAGAATTTAAAAATGATTCAGAAATGAATTGATAAATGCAGTGAACGGAAAGAGTAGTATACATGCGTGAATAAAAGAGAGAGAGACGGTCATCGATTCCAAAGATATGAAGTGCATCCGGAAGCAGTCCCGTGAAAGCAAGATCCAGGGGAAAAACAGGTTACGTGATGGCAGAAAAGCAGCAATGCTTTCTTAGATTGGAACCACGTTACGTGTCTTATAGGGAAAATCAATTGATTTTTTATTTAGTGGAAATTGCGGATTATTTCGTCTCTTGAGATAAATTCCGTTTTTTGATTTATTAATAAAAAAGAAATACAGTGAACAGGAGGCTGGGAATCATCCAAAGCATTAAAGGAAGAGTTTGAGATTATCAAGAGCGTGACCCGGCGATCAAATCACCGATGGAAGTTTTGCTTTATCCAAGCTTTCGTGTTATGCTAAGTTATAGACGTGCACATAAACTGTATTTGAAAGGGCATTATTTCTGGGCAAGGTTTTTTCCCAGCGTGCGGCGAGAAAAACAGGGATCGAGATACATCCGGGTGCAACGATCGGAAAAGGTTTTTTCATCGATCATGGAAGCGGTGTTATCATAGGAGAGACCGCGATCGTCGGTGATAACGTTACCTTATATCAGGGTGTGACGTTAGGTGGAACCGGAAAGAGACCGGAAAGCGTCATCCAACGATCGGCGACAATGTCATGATCAGTGCCGGCGCAAAAAATCATTGGTTCTTTTACGGTCGGGGAAAATTCCAAGATCGGAGCCGGAAGCGTGGTTTTGGAGGAAGTTCCGCCAAACTGCACCGTTGTCGGTGTTCCGGGACGTGTGGTAAAACGCGACAACATAAAAATTCCACGAAGCGATATGGATCAGTGTCATCTGCCGGATCCGGTCAAAGAGGACATTACTCTTTTTTACAGAGAGAGAACGCCGAGCTTGCCGAACGCTTGTCAATCGTGTCTTGATCTGGAACGCCAGTTGAAAGAGGTTGACCGGAAAGTCACCGACCAGCCTTCTGATTAATAATAAGTTAAGTTTTATGTTTCGCAATAAAATAATATAGAAGGAAAATGGAGAACACAAATGGAAAATAATTTTAAATTTTACAATACGCTCACAAAAAAAATCGAGACCGTCATTCCACATGAGGACGGCAAAATCGCAATGTACACCTGTGGTCCTACTGTGTATCATTTTGCACATATCGGAAACCTGAGAAGCTATATTATGGAAGATGTTCTGGAAAAATCACTCCGTTATGTTGGATATGATGTAAAACGTGTCATGAACATTACAGATGTAGGACATCTGGCTTCCGATGCAGATACCGGGGAAGATAAAATGTTAAAGGGTGCAAAGCGTGAACATAAGACAGTTATGGAGATCGCAAAGTTCTACACAGATGCATTTTTTGAGGACTGCAAAAATTAAACATCAAGACACCGGACGTTGTGGAACCTGCAACCAACTGCATTCCTGAATTTATTAAAATGATCGAGGGATTGTTAGAAAAGGGCTATGCATATCAGGCAGGCGGAAACGTTTACTTTGACACGTCCAAACTGGATAATTACTATGTTTTCTCCCACAGTGCAGAACTTGAGACATTAGTCGGTGTAAGGGATGATGTCGATGAGGATACGAATAAGAAGAACAAGACAGACTTCGTGCTCTGGTTTACAAAATCCAAATTTGAAGACCAGGCATTGAAATGGGATAGTCCATGGGGTGTCGGTTATCCGGGCTGGCATATTGAGTGCTCCTGCATCAGGTATCAAGCATCTTGGCGAGTACATGGATATCCATTGCGGCGGTGTGGATAATATTTTCCCCACATCACACCAATGAGATCGCACAGTCTGAAAGTTATCTCGGACATAAATGGTGCAATTACTGGTTCCATGTACAGCATTTGAACGACAAATCCGGTAAAATGAGTAAATCCAAAGGAGATTTCCTCACCGTTTCCTTATTACAGGAAAAAGGATACGACCAGATCGTATACCGGATGTTCTGCTTACAGTCCCATTACAGAAAAACCGCTTGAGTTTTCTTATGAGATCATGGATAACACCAAAGCCGCTTACAACAAACTGGTAAAACGTGTTGCCGGACTGAAAAAAGAGGGCGAGACAGACCAGAACGTATTTGCAGAATACAAGGCAAAATTCGTGGATGCGATCTCGAACGATCTGAATACTTCCATGGCGATCACTGTATTATATGATCTGTTAAAAGCAGACACGAACGATATTACAAAATACGAGTTAATTAAGGATTTTGACAAAGTTCTTTCCCTGAATCTGAAAATGCAAAGAGCACAGAGACAACCGAGGGCGTTGACGCTGAACTTGAGAGCTTTGTCCTTGCCAAAATTGAGGAGAGAAAAGAAGCAAAAGAAAGCAAAAGATTTTGCAAAAGCAGATGCCATCCGTGATGAACTGCTTGCAAAAAGGAATTGTCATCAAAGACACCCGCGAAGGTGTGGTATGGCATAAAGCGGAGTAAAGAGAGATGGAAAAAGGAATCGATTCTTATTTAAAAGAACAATTTGAAATCCCGGATGTCGACATCCGCACATATTCACCGTTGACACTGGCTTATATCGGAGATGGTATCTACGACCTTGTGATCCGGTCTCTGGTAGTAGCCAAAGGCAACACAAGAGCGAGTGAACTTCATAAACGTACCAGTCAGATCGTAAAGGCACATACGCAGGCGGAGATGATGGAAGTGCTGCTTCCGATCCTGACAGAGGAGGAGGCAGCCGTGTATAAGAGAGGGCGCAACGCCAAATCTTTTACCATGGCAAAAAATGCCACAATGTCGGATTACCGTAAGGCAACCGGATTTGAAGCACTCATGGGATATCTGTATCTGAAAGACGAATTTGAGCGTCTGGTCGAGCTGGTAAAAACCGGCGTCGAGGAGATGAAACTAAAATTATAGTCACATCTGACAAGTGGCAAAATGACTGCGTGATGAGATCACGATAAGAGAAAGGGAAAAAAAAAGAATTTCATGGGATATGAAGAACAGAAAATAGAGGGACGTAATGCGGTGCTAGAGGCATTCCGTTCCGGAAAAACAATAGACAAACTGTTTGTCTTGGATGGATGTCAGGACGGACCGGTGCGCACGATCGTCAGAGAGGCGAGAAAACATGACACCATTATTAATTTTGTGGATAAAGAACGTTTAGACCAGTTATCCGAGACAAAAAAGCATCAGGGTGTCATTGCAGTTGCCGCAGCATATGAGTATGCGGAAGTGGAAGATATTTTAAAAATGCAGAGGAAAAAGGAGAACCACCGTTCATTTTATTCTGGATAATATTGAGGATCCGCACAATCTCGGAGCAATCATCCGTACGGCAAATCTTGCCGGAGCACATGGCGTGATTATTCCAAAACGCCGGGCAGTGGGACTGACTGCAACGGTTGCAAAGACTTCAGCAGGTGCGATCAACTATACGCCTTGTCGCAAAAGTGACAAATCTGACTGCAGCCATCAAGGAGCTGAAAGAAAAAAAAGGCTTATGGTTTGTCTGCGCTGACATGGGCGGAACCGAGATGTACAAACTCGACTTAAAAAGGACCTATTGGTCTTGTCATTGGAAACGAGGGTGAAGGTGTCAGCAAACTCGTAAAAAAGAGAACTGTGACTTTATCGCATCCATTCCGATGAAGGGGGACATTGATTCCTTAAATGCGTCAGTAGCAGCAGGTGTGCTGGCATACGAGATCGTGAGACAGCGTCTGCAGTAACTTCTGAAGGTGGAGCATGCACGGAGAGGCGTGGATGGAAGGTCTGGCAATCGCAGAGCGTATATAGTACGGGGAAATGCGACAGGAGCAGGTATGGAAGAGTATAGGGACAATGATCCGGGAAAAGAGCAGACAGCCTATGACGAGGTTAAGTGATGAAGCACTTTTGCGGCAGCTTCGGGCTGGGGATGCCGCGATCATGGATTATGTGTTGGACAAGTACAAACCACTCGTGCGGAAAAAGGCGAATGCCATGTTTTTGATTGGGGGCGATACCGATGATCTTATCCAGGAGGGATGATCGGTCTGTTTAAAGCAATCCGCGATTACCGGGAAGAGAGAGAAACTTCGTTTTTCCATTTTGCAGAACTGTGCATCGCAAGACAGATTTACAGTGCCATAGAGGCATCCAACCGGAAAAAACATGCACCGTTAAACTCATATGTTTCTTTTTATTCGGAGGTGAGTGAAGAGGGACAGCCATTGGCAGAGTATCTCGAATCGGAGCGTTCAGATAATCCGGAACAGCGCATGATCGATCAGGAAAACTTTGAACTGTTTCTGAAAAAAGTACGCCAGAGCCTGAGTAAAATGGAGTGTGAGGTGTTAGATGATTATCTGTCGGGGTTAAATTACCAGCAGATTGCAGAAAAATGAAGAAATCCCCGAAAGCGATCGACAATGCACTGCAGCGCATCAAAACAAAAATCAGGGTTTTTCAGAATGATACGTTGCCTTCTTGAGAAAGTATTTTGGCGGCATAATTTCAAAATAGAGACTGAATATGTACAATATGCACAAAAATAGAAGTGAATTTTTGTAACATTTGTGAACACTTATAAACCCCCAATACATTATATATAGTTTTTGCTATACCCCATAGTAAAAATACCTTCTCCTAAAAGGAACAGTTGAACAACAATGAGTACAATATTTTAGTCGTGGAGGATGACAAAGAGATTCGTGATGGGATTGAGATTTTCTTAAAAAGCCAGGGATACCATGTATATAAGGCAGCCGATGGTGTCGAGGGACTGGAAGTGATCGGGCGGGAAACGATTCATCTTGCGATCGTGGACATTATGATGCCGCGGATGGATGGCGTGACCATGACGATCAAATTGAGAGAACATCATGAGTTCCCGGTCATTATGCTTTCGGCAAAATCAGAGGAGACTGACAAAGTGATCGGCTTAAATATTGGTGCGGACGATTACGTGACAAAACCGTTTACGCCGTTAGAACTCATGGCAAGGGTAAATTCCCAACTGCGCCGCTACACCCGGTTTATGGGAATGGCACAGAAAAAAGAGGAAGAGGGAAGAAACTACATCATCGGCGGACTTGAATTAAACGAGGATACCATCGAGTTTTCCGTGGATGGAAATCCGGTGAAATTGACTCGATTGAATTTAAAATTCTGGCACTTCTGATGAAAAATCCGGGCAGAGTTTTTTTCGGCAGAGGAAATCTACGAGCGTGTCTGGAACGAAAAGGCAATTAACACGGACACAATCATGGTGCACGTGAGAAACATTCGGGATAAAATCGAGATCAACCCGAGAGAACCAAAATATTTAAAGGTGGTGTGGGGCGTTGGATACAAAATTGAAAAACAGCCGTAACGTTAGGATAGGAATTATTATCATTGGATTATTACTTGCAGTTGGTGTGAATGTAAAGCCTTTTTCCGTGGATGATAAGGAATGCAGAACAGAAGTCAGCGCAATTGTTTTCCTCCAGTGAAAATGTAAATACGGAGTATATTGATACACTTTATCAGGGGGCTTATGTCCTCGTATACCGAGATTAAGAACGAGCCGTCAGAAAACCGTACGGAGCCTTTTGTCGGAGAGGGAAGCGTTTATGATGATTACGATTATATTTCAGAGTGGAGCAGTTCCTTTGAGGGCGTCCGGTCTGAGACGGATTATTATGCGACGGATGGAACGAAAAAAGAAGTGAATACGAATGCGCCGTTGTATGAAGTTTTGAAACCGGATTTCAGAATTGACGATGACAAAGAACAGTGGAACTCTTATGAGAGCGTTTTTTGTCCTGGACTTTGACGAAGATGGAAACTTGTCCGTCGATGTCAAAAAGGATGGAACAGTTTCTGCGGATACGCTCATCAAAAGTCTTTTACAGGCAGACCGATGCAATGAAATACGCACATATGCGGTGGACAATGATACGACCTTTGTCCCGGTGAAAAATTTTCAGGTAGTATACGGTATTCCAAAAGACAGTACGAATCTTTGCCTATGAAGATTATTACACCAGTGATTATTATCTGGTTGCATCCGGCGGGGGAGATGCAGCGTATTTTATTACACTTCTGGTAATTGCGGCATTTGCATGCTTTATGTGCAGCAGAAGAGTATGGAAAAATGAAAAATGCCGGATTATCTTCCAAAATGGCGTTATATGGAAGCGGGGATCTTCGGACTTATGATGTCGTTTGCAATGTGTGATATTTATATTGACACTGTCTGCGATTTCCCATATACAGGAAAGGCAGGCTACGCGAATGTGAATGTGTGGAGCGTCCTAAAAACAGGCGGAATCCTCTGGCTTCTTTTTGCAGTTGCATTTGTGTCTACGGTCGTCTGCATTTATCCGGTATTTTCTGTTGGATTGAAGGAATACATCCGGCAATATAGTTTTATTTATCAGATTTTTCCATGGATCCGAAAGAAATGGGATCAGTTTACAGACGAAGTCAACCACATTGATTTCAGTGATAAGACAACCAAAACAATCCTGAAAATCGTGGTGATCAATTTCCTTGTTTTAGCAGTGCTGATGTGCATGTGGATGTTTGGAATCGCAGGCCTTATCATCTACTCATTCGTGCTTTTTTATCTGATGAAAAGTATTACGACAGAATCAGAAAAGATTATGATGTCTTGATGAGAGGTGTGCAGCGTATTGCAGAGGGTGATCTTGATACGATGATCACCGAGGATATCGGAGTGTTCGAACCATTCAAGGAACAGCTCACACAGATCCGCACCGGATTTAAAAAAGCGGTGGATGAAGAAGTGAAAAGCCAGCGCATGAAAACAGAGCTGATCACAAACGTATCTCATGATCTGAAAACACCGCTCACTGCAATAACTACATATGTAGAGTTATTGAAAAAAGAAGATATCACAGAAGAGGAACGCAAATCTTATATTGAGACACTGGAGAAAAAATCACTGCGGTTGAAAGTGCTGATCGAGGATCTTTTTGAAGTGAGCAAAGCGACGACCAATAATATTACATTAAATCTGATGGATGTTGATGTGGTCAATCTGATGAAACAGGTCAGCGTGGAACACGCAGATAAATTTGAACAGATGGGGCTGCAATTACGATGGAATGTCCCGGAAGAAAAAATCATTCTGAAACTGGATAATCAGAAAACCTATCGTATTTTTGAAAATTTATTTGTGAACATACAGAAATATGCAATGCCAAACAGCCGTGTTTACATTGATGTAGAGAAGCCGGAGGGGAATGTGACCATCACCATGCGCAACATGTCCGCCGTGGAGCTGAACGTGAGAGGGGATGAGCTGACGGAGCGTTTTGTGCGTGGCGATGCCTCCCGCAACACGGAGGGTTCCGGTCTTGGGCTTGCAATTGCAAGGAGTTTTACTGAGGCGCAGAAGGGAAGCCTACATATCTCCGTGGATGGAGATCTCTTTAAAGTGGTCATCCTGTGGACGTTGTCATGATGGAAGTAAATGTGCTATACTTATTTTCGTCGGGAAGTCCACAATGCGTTACATGTGGATTTCACCGTAAAAAGAACAACGGAGGTAATTCATAATGGAAACAATGGACGATTTCAAAGACGAGTTAGAGGCATCTTTCCGCCAGATCAGAGAGGGCGACATTATCACAGGAACTGTCATTGCAGTGAGTGAGGAAGAGATCACTCTGGATTTAAAATATTATGCACGGGAATTATTAAGGTAGAGGATTTCAGCAATGATCCGGATTTTGCAGTGTTAGAGCAGGTACATGCCGGTGATGAGATCGAGGCGACTGTGGTAAGCACAGACGACGGACGAGGGCAATATCCTGCTGTCCAGAAAAGAGGCAAACGATGTTCTTGCATGGGAGAAACTGCAGCAGATGATGGAAGATGGAACGGTTGTAAAAGTCCGCATCAAAGAGAGTGTTCCAAGTGGTGTGGTTGCATTTTTTAGAAGGCATCCGTGCATTTATCCCGGCATCCCAGCTGGCACTCGATTATGTCGAGAATACAGAGGAATGGATCGGAAAAAGAGGTGGAGGCAAAAGTCATCACCGTTGATCCGGAAAAAGAAAAACTGGTATTGTCCGCAAAACAGGTGGCAAAAGAGGCAGCGATTGAGGAGCGTAACCACAAGATTTCCATGATCGTGCCGGGACTGTAATAGAGGGAACGGTAGAGTCCTTAATGCCATATGGAGCATTTATCAATCTTGGCAATGGATTAAGCGGACTGGTACACATTTCACAGATCTGCGAAAGACGTATTAAAAAGCCGTCAGAAGTGTTAAAAGAAGGACAGAAAGTCAAAGCAAAAAGTATTAAACACAAACGACAACAAGATCAGTCTTTCCATGAAAGCACTGGAAGAGGAGATGGTTGACACAGAACCGGCAGAAGATCTCGAGCAGTATACATCAAAGGAAAGCTTTGGCTCAAGCCTTGGTTCACTTCTTGCAGGAATCAAGCTGGATTAATCAGAAGATAAAGATTTCATCATAAAAATGAAACTACCGGATACAGACAGGTTTATGTGTGCATCCGGTAGTTTTGCTAACAGAAAAATTTACTTTATTATCTGCAGCTTTCACGTTTTGCCATGTAATATGGCAGGGACATTTTCAGAGGGAGCGTGTGACCGTTTCTTATGCGGTCAATCAGGATCTTGGCTGTCATCTTTCCCATTTCTTCAATCGGAATATGCATAGTTGTAAGCATTGGCGATACATATTGTGCAATTTCAATATCGTCCATGCTGATGACAGAGATATCGTCAGGAATGCGATAGCATCACATTCGTGGATCGCACGGATCGCACCGATCGCTGTGATGTCATTCATGCAGAAAAAAGCAGTTACGTCCGGAAGAACGTTCCAGAATTCGTTTGGCTCCCTGATAACCGGCTTCGGAAGAGCCGGAAACATTAGTTACAATATTTTTGTTAAAATTAATATGATTTTTCTTTCAAAGTATTACAATAAGCTTCATACCGGATTTCATTTTTCAGTCTCTCCGATATATCCGATCTGTGTGTGCCCCTGTGAGATCAGGTGGCTCACGGCATCAGATGCAACGGCATTTCCGTCACAGATGACCTGATCGTACTCGGCATCTAAAGGATTTAAACCAACGTAAATGATCTTATGGAAATGTTTTTTCATAAATTTGAGCGTTTCTTTGTCACAACGTCCAAGAATGGCAGCACCGTCCACTTCATTATTTATAATCTGGTTTTGAGTGGCCGGATTATGAATGTCAAAAGTAGAAAAAAGAATACTTTACGATATAACCCCTCTTTTTAATGCCTCCTGTTCAATACTTCTTGTCAGAGGTTGAAAAAAAGGCATCATTTTGTGCATCCTGAGCTCGTGCATAGACACAGGCAATGGAATGATGAGGTACATTTTCCCTGTTTTTTTGCTTTAATGCCTGGGCGGAAGTGTTAGGCACATATCCGCCGGCTCGTGCAATACTCCAGATTTTATCCTGCATTTCTTTACTGGCGGCGTTTGAGGAATTCCCATTGATAATACGGGAGACAGTAGAGATGGAAACACCGGCCTCTTTTTGCAATATCCTTTAATGTCATTGAAATACCCCCTCGTATAGGTCATTTTCATCTTTGCGTATAGTTTAGCACAAATAAATAAAAATTTGCGTAAAACTTTACACAAACGTTTGCCAAAATAAATGGCGAAGAAAATGGTAAGTGTGGTACAATAAGTGCAAATAAGATTTGAAATGTTGAGGAGGACAAGATGAAAAAAAAACAGATGACAGTACGAAAAACAGTTTTGGCGGCATTATTTCTTGCAATTGGACTGATTCTTCCATTTATTACCATGCAGATCCCGGCAGTCGGAAAGATGCTTTTGCCCCATGCACATTCCGGTATTACTGTGTGGATATATTCTCGGAGGACCGTATGGCCTGATCGTTGGATTTATTACACCATTACTTAGAAGTGTGACATTTGGAATGCCTGTCATGCTCCCGAATGCTATATGCATGGCATTTGAACTTGCAACCTATGGATTAGTCAGCGGAATTCTTTCCGGTAAGATGAAAAAGGATATGAGATCACTATATATATCTTTTGATCATTTCCAGGCTCGCAGGAAGACTGGTATTGGGACTTGTATCAGCAATGGTTTATGCATTAATGGGAAGTGGATTTACATGGAAATTATTCTTTATGGGTGGATTTGTGAATGCAATCCCTGGAATTGTGATACAGCTTATCTTAATACCTGTTCTTGTAAATCGTTTATATGCAGCGGGAGTTGTAAAGCCTGCTTATGAAGGAAAATAATCATCTGTTTTTCTGATAGAAGACAGAAAACACAGGGGAAAGATCGGAGAAATACATGGAACTGAAGACACAATGCAGAGAACGATTCAAACCGGCAGTGGATGCGATTAATGAAATTATTAAACAGGAAGACAATACAGACAGACCAATTCTTGTGGCGATTGACGGGAGATGTGGAAGTGGTAAGACAACTCTGGGAGAATATTTAAAGGGGCAGCTTGATTGTAACCTTTTCATATGGATGATTTCTTTTTACGAATGGAGCAGCGTACACCGGACAGAATGAAAGAAACCGGTGGGAATGTAGACTATGAAAGATTTTATGAAACTGTGCTTATACCGGTTCAAAAGAAGGAATCTGTGTGCTATCAGCCCTTTTCCTGCAAAAGAGTGGAGACTATTAGATGCTTATGAGATTCCTTATAAAAGGATTAATATTATCGAGGGCTCTTATAGCTTACATCCGTATTTTGGAAAGCCATATCAGCTGAAGATTTTTTATGAATATCGCATCGGATGTGCAGCTTGCAAATATCAGAAAGCGTAATGGGGAAGAAAAAAGCAAAAGAGTTTCAGGAAAAATGGATTCCGAAGGAAGAAGCGTATTTTGAAAAATTTCATGTGCAGGATGACACGCTTGAGATTATGTGGAATTTAAAGGTATTATAAAAGAGATGCTCAAAGAAAAACAGAGTCAGATCGACATAGATATGTCAGTCTGGCTCTGTTTTTAATGTTATGGATTCAGGTGGTTAAGCCTCTAAAGTGATTTTTAAATGGTAAGTTTTTTCAGCTTCAGGCATTAATGAGAGAATACCACGTTTTTTCTGGCCCATAGTAGTGAAGAAGTTTCTGTAATGGAAATGGAGCAAAGGGGCGAACAATCAATAAGTTTGAGTATGTCTCGTATTGCAGAAATGGCAACATCTGCCGTAACCAATCGGGTAAAAGATGGTCAAATCAAGTGAGACGGAAAGGAAAGAACGCATGGACACAAGTAGTCTAATGGAGCAGATTTTATCTAGCGATAATCTCAACAGAGCATATCTGCAAGTCGTACGAAATAAAGGTGCAGAGGGAGTGGACGGAGTGAAGTACACAGAACTCAAAGAACATCTTGCAAAGAACGGCGAAATCATCAAGGAACAGTTGAGGACAAGAAAATATAAACCTCAACCAGTACGAAGAGTGGAGATACCAAAGCCTGATGGCGGTGTCAGAAACCTAGGAGTACCAACAGTAACAGACAGATACATACAGCAAGCCATAGCACAGGTATTAACACCAATCTATGAGGCACAATTCCATGAACATAGTTACGGATTCAGACCGAATAGATGTGCACAGCAAGCAATCCTAACAGCACTTGACATGATGAATGATGGTAACGATTGGATTGTAGACATTGACTTGGAAAAGTTCTTTGACACGGTAAACCATGACAAGCTTATGACTATCATAGGCAGAACTATAAAAGATGGAGATGTTATCTCTATCATAAGGAAATATCTTGTCAGCGGAATCATGATTGACGATGAATATGAGGATTCTATTGTGGGAACACCGCAAGGAGGAAATCTTTCGCCGTTATTGGCAAACATCATGCTCAATGAACTTGATAAGGAAATGGAAAAGCGAGGGCTTAACTTTGTACGATATGCAGATGACTGTATTATCATGGTTGGAAGTGAAATGTCTGCAAATCGGGTAATGAGAAACATATCTCGATTTATTGAGGAGAAACTAGGTCTCAAGGTCAACATGACAAAGAGTAAAGTAGACAGACCAAGCGGACTTAAATACCTTGGGTTTGGGTACTACTTTGACACAAGAGCACATCAGTTTAAGGCAAAACCACATGCAAAATCAGTAGCGAAGTTCAAGAAGAGAATGAAAGAACTCACCTGTCGTAGCTGGGGTGTTAGCAACAGCTATAAAGTGGAGAAACTTAATCAGCTCATAAGAGGTTGGATAAACTACTTCAAAATAGGTAGTATGAAAACACTTTGTCGAGAATTAGATGGTAACATCAGATATAGACTTCGTATGTGCATTTGGAAACATTGGAAAACTCCACAAAACAGAGCAAAGAACCTTATGAAGTTTGATGTACCAAGATGGGCGGCATTTAAAATAGCGTATTGCGGAGACAGATATGCAAGACTCGCCCACAATGGATGGATACAAAAGGCTATAAGTACAAAGAGACTAACCTCATTTGGATTAGTCTTAATACAAGAAATGGTGAGATGGTTGCATTAAACGGAGTGACACTTGATATTCATGATAATGAGTTCATCTGTGTCGTAGGACCATCCGGATGTGGAAAATCCACATTACTGAATATTATCGCAGGATTATTAGAGCCGACAAGCGGAGCAGTATACTGCAACGGAAAAGAAGTAAAAGGAACCGGTACAGACCGAGGCGTTGTATTCCAGCAGTATGCATTATTCCCATGGCTTACTGTTAAGAAAAATGTTATGTTTGCATTAGAGATGCGTGGCATCAAAGGAAAACAGGCAGAAGAAGAGGCAATGAAATATTTGGAGATGGTTCAGTTGGAGAAGTTCGCAGAACATTATCCAAAAGAATTATCCGGTGGTATGAAACAGCGTGTGGCCATCGCAAGAGCTTATGCAGCAGAGCCTGAAGTATTACTTATGGATGAACCATTCGGAGCTCTTGATGCACAGACACGTACCCAGTTACAGACAGAGTTGTTAAAGACATGGCAGGAAGAGAACAAGACATGTTTCTTCATCACACATGATGTTGAGGAAGCAATCATTCTTGCACAGACAGTTATTATCATGAGTGCCCGTCCGGGACGTATCAGAGATATTGTAAAGATTAATATCCCATATCCACGTACCCAGGAGACAAAGATGACAAAGGAATTCATGAATCTTAAAAATGAAATCTGGAGCCAGGTATATCAGGAATATCTGGAAGTTAGAAAAATAATAAAAGGTTGTAACCGGGAAACCGGATTATAATGATAACTATTTTCCAAATATCCAATTTAAGGAGGAAAAACAACATGAAAAAGAGAATATTGAGTTTATTAATGGTAGGTGCTATGACAGCAGGAATGCTTGCAGGATGCGGCAGCAAGACAGATGCACCTGCTGACAACACAGCAAAAGAAGAAATACCAGCTACAGAAGAAGCAAAAGAAGAAACACCAGCAACAGAGGAGAAAGGAAGCAGTAGAGCCAGTTACATTAAATGTAGCTTACATGCCGAACTATGGAAGCTTATGGTCAGTTGAGAACGCAATCGATCAGGGGTACTTAGAAGAAGAAGGAATTACAGTAAATCTTGTAGAGTTCCAGGATGGTCCAACAATCATTTCAGCTATGGAGTCAGGAAGTATTGATGTCGGATATATCGGACAGGGTGCTCATAAACTTTGTATCAACGGAAAGGCAACAATCTTTGCATTATCCCATATCTCCAATGGTGATGCATTGATCGGAGGCGAAGGTATTACATCTATCGAAGACTTAAAAGGAAAAAGGTAGCTTATCTTCTGGAACATCCAGTGAAGATATCCTTGTAAACTCACTTACAAGTGTTGGATTGACAATGGATGATATCGAAGCAATTGATATGGATCCATCAGGAATCGTGTCTGCTATGTTATCCGGTAAAGTTGATGCAGCAGCAACATGGTCACCAAACAGCTTAAAAATCTTAGAGGAAGATGCAAATGCTACAAAATTAACAGACAACATGACATTCTCTGACAAAACTGTATCTCTTTGCAAGCTGGATCTGCATGCCAAAATATGCAGAAGAGAACAGAGATGTCTTAGTACGTTTCACAAGAGCATTATTCAAAAGCAATGGATTATGCGGCAGCAGATCATCAGGAAGATACTGCTGCTTTAATCGCAAAACAGACTGCAGGCGATCAGGATACAGTATATGATCAGCGTGGCGATGCAGAATGGTTAACGGTAAACAGGTATCTGAAGGTGCAGCAGATGGCACAGTAGAGGGATATTATGAGTTACAGAAGGAGAACTTCATCGAGGCAGGTGCTGTTGAAGTTGACCCACCAGTATCTGATTACGTATTATTAGATGTTATGAAAGAAGCTGGAGAATACTAAAAGAAAGTGTTTATAGCATTTGAAAAAGTAAATGAAATAGCAAGGCTGTTACGCTAGGACAGGGGTTCTGGAATCGGTGTAGCAGCCTTATTGTACCGCTAATGTAGATTTCAGGAAAGGTTGGAAAAGAAAATGAAACATGAATATTATTATTATAACAAAGAAGAACTGTTAAAAGCACCAAAAATTCCGTTGATCGTTATGGAAGATAATGCTGCTGTATTTAAATCAATGGCAGATGAAATGGTAGAAGAAATCAAACGTAAAAATGCTCTTGGTGAGAATACAGTATTTATCTGCCCTGTTGGTCCTATAGGACAGTATCCGTATTTTGTAGATATGGTAAATGAGCAGAATATCAGCCTGAAAAATGTATGGTTTATTAATATGGATGAATACCTGACAGATGATAAAGAATGGATTGACAAAGAGGATAAATTGAGCTTCCGTGGATTTATGGACAGAACGGTTTACACCAAAATTAAACCAGAACTCGTAATGACGGAAGAACAGAGAATTTTCCCGGATCCTAAAACCTGACACATATTCAGGATATGATCAAAAAAAACTTGGTGGAGTAGATATTTGCTTCGGGGGAATCGGAATTAATGGTCATGTTGCATTCAATGAGGCTTCTGATACAATGACACCGGATGAGTTCCTGGCTCAGCATACAAGAGTTCTTGAAATCTCAAAAGAAACAAGAGCTGTGAATTCAATTGGTGATTTAAATGGTGCATTAGATGATATGCCACATTACTGTATCACAATCGGCATTAATGAAATCGCTCATGCAAGAAAAAAAATCAGATTAGGATGTTTCAGAGACTGGCACAGAAGTGTTGTAAGACATGCAGCTTATGGCGAAAAACAGCACATTTCCCAGTAAGCTTACTGCAGGATCATCCGGACATCAATATTAAATTTGGCTACAATGGCTGTTGGAATGCTTGCAGGTTGTGGTAGCAAGACAAATGCACCTGCTGATAATCAGGTAAAAGAAGAAACACCTGCAACGGAAGCTACAGCAGAACCTGCAACAGAAGAAGCAGCTGGACCGGAGATTCCAACAGAACTTGAACATATCAAAGTTGCCTATATGCCGAACTATGCGAGCTTGGCAAACGATTGTAGCAGCAGAAGGTACGGGAGCATTCGAGAAGTATGGATTTGATGTTGAGTTAGTAGAATTTTGCAGATGGACCAACAATCATTTCAGCAATGGAAAGTGGATCAATTGATTATGCATACATCGGAACTGGTGCACACAAACTTTGCGTCCAGGGACGTGTTGATGTTATCTGCTTTGCGCAGTTATAATGCAGACGCTGTTATTGGTAACACAGATATGGGTGTTAATACAGTAGAAGATTTAAAAAGGAAAGAAAGTAGCATATTCTTCTGGAACATCTAGTGAAGAAATTTTAAAAGCAACATTAGAAAAAGCTAACCTTACTATGGATGATATAGAAGCAGTAGAAATGGATGCATCTGCAATCACGACTGCTATGGTTTCTGGTAAAGTTGATGCATGTGCAACATGGAGTCCTAACACATTAACAATTTACAATGAGTTAGGGGATAAAGCAGTAGAACTCGGTGCTAACAAAAAGACTTCACAGATACAAATGTATCTGTATCCAGCTTCATTGCAATGCCTGATAAAGTAAAGAACGACAGAGATCAGGTTATTCGTTTTGTAGAGGCTATGTATGCAGGATCTGATTTCAGAAATACAGATTTCGATCAGAACTGCCAGTATGCAGCAGATTTAACAGGACTTTCAATTGATAGTATGACAGAAGTAAATTAGATGCTGATTGGGTAGATGCAGCAACGATTCATGAACTCGCAAATAATGGAGAGATGCTTAAATACTATGAAATCCAGCAGAAGAATTTCTTGGAATCTGGAGCAATTGAAGAAGAAGTTCCTGTAGAAAAATTATGTTCATTTTGACATTATGAACGAAGCTTATGATGCATACATAAAGTAAGGAATAAATAAAGTTTCCCCTGATTGGCTGGTGACAGGGCAGTCAGGGGAATTTTTTAAAGGTGAAAATAGATATGTTGGAGATGAAAGAAAATAGAGTTTACAGACCTTTTCTCGGTGGGAAGATGTTAGACGAATTAAGTGGTACAGAGCCAGCATCAGACGGACATTATCCGGAGCGTTGGATTTGTTCTACAACAGCAGCATCGGACGGTACCGGCATCTCTGTGACAACAGATGGAAAATTACTGACAGAGTATGTGAAAGAACCTCTTCCGGTACTTGTAAAACTTTTTGGATAGTTATTCACGACTGATGATACAAGTACACCCAGATGATGCTCGTGCAGCAAAGTATTTTCATTCAGATAAAAGGGAAGGCGGAAAAGCTGGCATATACTGGGACACGGACAATTCATGGCGAAGAACCATATGTTTATCTTGGATTTAAAAAAGGGCATTACAAAGGAAAAAGTGGAGATTACTTTATGAAAAACAAGATGTGAAAGGAATGGAAGAGTGTCTTCATAAGATTCCAGTAAAAAAAGTGGAGATACCTTTTTTATTCCGGGAGGAGTACCACATGCAATGGGAAGAGGAGTGTATTTTGCGGAAGTACAACAGCCAACTGATATTACGCTGAGAACGGAACGTATTTCACCAGCAAAAAGAATTATTACCAGATGAAAGCTTACGGAGGTGCAGGATGGGATGCAATTATTTGACTGTTTTGATTATGACGGCTACTCGTTAGAAGAAATAATGCAAAGGTATTATGTATTGCCGGAGGGTGAAATCGTGATTCGAAACCAATATTTTACTATGGAGAAGATCCATTGTTTGAGGAAAAGGGTGGTAAATCTGGAAATTGGAAAATTGCGGTTGTTATTGATGGACCAGGAAAAGGAAAAGAGTATTATTTAACAGAGGATACCGAATTTTTGTCAGGACAGACTATTTTGTTATGTTCACAGGGCATTTGATCGATAAAGTTAAATACAAAACTATTGTAAAACACAAGGAGAGATTATCATGAGCAAATATATCGTAAATGGAGAAGTTTATATTGAACATCGTTTTTTAAAGAAAACAATTAAAATTGAAGATGGTAAACTTATTATTTTACCACCGGATGCACTAATTGAAGATGGGGCAGAAGTGTATAATGCAGCAGGAAAGAAAGTAGTGCCTGGATTTATTGATGTACATACCCACGGCGCAGTTGGCGTGGACGTCAATGCCGCAACCGCAGAGGATTATGAGAAAATCTGCCGCTTCGCAGCAGGAAATGGAACGACTTCATGGTTATGTTCTGTTTTGACTGATACAAAAGAACAGACAGAATGGTGCATTGATGAATATAAGAAACATCAGAAGATGGAGCATAAAGGAGCAAATTTACTTGGTATTCATCTGGAAGGACCATTTTTGTCTTCAGAGTACAAGGGGGCTATGCCGGAGCATCTTCTTCAGAAAGCCAATATGCCACTTCTGAAAGAATATCAGGACAGAGCAGAAGGAAACATCCGTTATATTACGATTTCTCCGGAAGTAGAAGGACTTATTGATGACATTCCGGCAATGAAAGAGCTTGGTATTACTGTTGCAATCGGACATTCCGGAGCAGATTATGATACAAGCTGGAAAGCAATCAACAACGGTGCAGAATGCTGTACACATACATTTAATGCGATGAAACTTTTACATCAGCATTTTCCTGCAATTATGGGAGCTGCATTAGAATCTGATATTTACTGTGAGGCGATCTGTGATGGAAGACATCTTCACCCTGGTACAGTACGTCTTCTTTTTGAAGGTGAAAGGACTTGACAAAGTAGTTGCAATCACAGATTCAATTATGGCTGCAGGTCTACCGGATGGAAGATATAAACTTGGAGTAAACGATGTTATTGTTGAAGATGGTGA
>VOFC01004642.1_pt1 | contig 26294 bp, 42 predicted proteins | sample 5384161 | NCBI WGS metagenome assembly VOFC01 (sample SAMN12384722, study PRJNA508395) | human gut metagenome | isolation source: healthy gut B | host: Homo sapiens | reverse complement strand
GCCATGCCCACGCAGATGGTGGACACATCGCACTTGATGTACTGCATGGTGTCATAGATGGCCATGCCGTCCGTCACGGAGCCGCCGGGGCTGTTGATATAGAACTGGATGTCCTTGTCCGGATCCTGGGCCTCCAGATACAGCAGCTGCGCCACCACCAGACTGGCCGTGGTGGCGTTGACCTCCTCGCCCAGAAAGATAATGCGGTCATTCAGCAAGCGGGAGAAGATGTCGTAGGACCGCTCGCCGCGGTTGGTCTGCTCCACAACATAAGGGACTAAGCTCATAGGTTGACCTCCTTTTCGTAACGCGGCAAACCGATATCTGCATTTACAGCGCAAATCGTGCCTGATAAACCATTCTCTCATGATACCACGGGTACCATGAGAGAATGTGTCGAATCTGTAAAATGTACCGTGATCGCCGCGAAAAGTTTCGCCTTTTATTCGGCTTCCTTTTCTTCCTTCTTGGCAGCCTTCTTAGCGGGAGCCTTCTTGGGCTTCTCTCGCCGTCAGCCGCTTCGGCCTTCTTGGTGGTCTTTTTGGCGGGCTTCTTCTCCTCGCCCTTCAGCGCAGCCTCAGCCTTCTTGGCAGCCTTCTTGGGCTTCTCGGCGGTAGCGCTGTCCACCACCACGGCAACAGCCTTCTGGCTCAGGAGCTGATCGTGGACCTGCTCCTTGGCAAGATACTTCTTCACCATGTCCACGTCCATGCCGAACTGCTCGGCCATCTTCTTGTACTCGGCTTCCACCTCCTCGTCGGAAGCTTCGATGTTCTCAGCCTTGATGATAGCGGCCACGGCCAGATCCATCTGCACCTGACGCAAGAGCAGGTTCCTTGGCCTCAGCCAACAACTTCTCATCGTCCATGCCGGTCATCTTCTTGTATTCCTCATAGGGGAACTGACGGCTGATCTGGGCCTTGAAGTTGTCCAGATACTGGCGGGCCTGATTCTCCACCATCACATCGGGGATGTCGGCGGTGATGTTCTCGGCCACCTGGTTCATCAGGTTCTCCTCGAAGGCGCGGCTCAGCGTCCTTCTGACGCTCCTCGGTGATCTTCTTCTTCAGATCGGCCTTGAGATCCTTCAGGGTGTCGAATTCGGAAACGTCCTTGGCGAACTCGTCATCCATAGCGAACTTCCTTCTCCTTGACCTCGTGAACCTTCACCTTAAAGACAACGGCCTTACCAGCCAGATCTGCGTAGTTCTCAGGGAAGGTGATGTCCAGATCCTTCTCGTCGCCGGCCTTCATGCCGATGACCTGCTCCTCAAAGCCGGGAACAAAGCTGCCGGAGCCAAGCTCCAGGCTGTAGTTTTCGCCCTTGCCGCCATCGAAAGGCTTGCCATCCAGGAAGCCTTCGAAGTCGATGACAGCGGTGTCGCCTTCCTTGGCTGCGCGCTCCACGCTCACCAGACGGGTGTTGCGGTCGGACAGCGCCTTCAGACGCTCGTCCACATCGGCAGCAGTGACCTTCACCTCGGGCTTTTCAGCCTTCAGGCCCTTGTACTCGCCCAGCGTAACCTCAGGGATACACGGGCGTGGTTGCCTTGAAGGTAAACCCGTCCTTGGTGACCTCGCCCACCATCTCGACGGTGGGATAGCCGACGATCTGCAGCTTCTCCTGCTCCACAGCGGCCTCATAGGCCTCGGGGAAGGCAATATTGATGGCTTCCTCGAAAAACACCTCTGCGCCGTACATGCCCTCGATCATCTTGCGGGGTGCCTTGCCGGGACGGAAGCCAGGCACGTTGATCTTGCGGCGCATCTTCTGATATGCCTTTTCGACAGCGGCCTCAAACTCAGCGGCATTGACTTCAATGGTCAGCGCGACCTGGCTCTTTTCAACTTTCTTCACAGCTCTTGACAGTCATAATTGTTTACTCCTCCGTTCATCATGGGCGGTAATACTCCCTCATAATGGCAACAGCCCATGCAAATTCGTATTTTACCAGAAATATTTCAAGATTTCCAGTCTTTTTTCTACTTCGCAAATTTTTTTCGGTACAAACCCCAGATAGTCAGCGGAAATCAGAGAAAACTCGGTATTTCCGTATTTCCCCTCCTCCTCCGGCGGATCACGGGGCCGTGGAGATGCCCGTAGCAGCACCGCTCCACGTTGTAGCAGTCCAGCATTTTCAGGATTTCCGGGCACTGGTAGCCCTGATACAGTGGTGGATAGTGGAGGAAGCAGAGAATGGGCTTCTCCCCCGCCGCCTTCAGCGAAGTCTCCAGCCGCAGCAGCTCCCGGTTCAGCACCTTGGCGTTGTGGGGCTTCTGCTCCTCCTCCAAAAACCAGCCGCGGGTGCCGCAGACGGCGTGATCGCCGTAGAAAAAGCAGTTGTTATGCAGCAGCTCCAACGTTGTAAAGCCCTTGCTTTTCGCAGAACCGCCGGAACTTGGCGGCGGTGGACCACCAGTAATCGTGATTGCCCTTGATGAGATATTTCTTGCAGGGAAACTGCTCCAGAAACCGGAAATCCTCCGCGGATTCCTCAAGGTTCATTCCCCAGGAGGTGTCTCCTGCCAGCACCAGCACATCCTCCGCCGTCAGTTGGCTCAGAGATGCCCGGATCCGCTCTGTATAGTTCTCCCACGCGGGGCCGAACACCTCCATGGACTTGTTGCTGTTTAGGGATAAATGCAGATCGCCTATGGCGTAAAGCGCCGGCGCACCTCCTTTCACGGTGATCTCAGTGTTTTACTGCAAAAATTCCAGCACAGACTGTTCCATGGCCTGCTTCTCCACCGTTTTGTCAAAGCGGCGGGTCTTTCCTTTCAGCTCCGCCAGCCGGCGGGGCACCGGGACGCCGCTGACCGCGTGAAGCTGATCCAGCAGCTCCAGTCCGTCGCCGCAGGGCGTCTCCCCGATGGCGGTCAGCACAGCGCCGCAGAACTTATAGGGGCTGGCAGTGGAAACGAACACGGTGGGCGTATCGTCGCTGGTGGCGGCGCGGTACTGCGCCATCACCTCCGCCGCCACGGCGGTGTGGGTGTCGATGAGGTAGCCGTATTCTTTCTGATAACGGCCGATGGCGGCCTCTGTAGCCTCCTCCGTGCAGAAGCCGCCCCAGAACTCGTCCGCCAGCTTTGCCTTGATATCGCCGGACACCTCATAGCGCCCGGTTCTGGCGAGGGCGTCCATATAATCCCGCACCTCGGCGTCGTTCTCGCCGGAGAGGTCGAACAGCAGCCGCTCCAGATTGCTGGAGATCAGAATGTCCATGGAGGGGCTGATGGTGGTGTGGAAGGGCCGGTTCCGATCATAGATGCCGGTGCGGAGGAAGTCCGTCAGCACGTTGTTGCTGTTGGAGGCGCAGATCAGCTTATTACCGGCAGACCCATACGCTTTGCGTAGTACGCTGCCAGAATGTCGCCGAAGTTACCGGTGGGGACGCAGAAGTTCACCTTGTCCCCCATGGTGATGGCACCATCCCGCACCAGATCGCAGTAGGCGGAGATGTAGTAGACCACTTGGGGCAGGATACGGCCCCAGTTGATGGAGTTGGCCGAGGACAGGAAGTAGCCCCGCTTGTCCAGCTCCGCCCGGATGGCTTCATCGGAGAAGATACGCTTAACGCCGGCTTGGGCGTCATCAAAGTTGCCGATGACCGCCCGGACGTCCACGTTCTCCCCCTCCTGGGTCACCATCTGCCGCTCCTGCACGGGAGAGACGCCGTCCTTGGGGTAGTAGACCTGAATCCGAGTCTGGGGCACATCCGCAAAGCCCGCCATGGCCGCCTTGCCGGTATCGCCGGAGGTGGCCGCTAAAATGCAGGCTGTCCGCTTTTCGCCGGTTTTCCGCAGTGCGGCGGACAAAAGCTGGGGCAGCATTTGCAGCGCCATGTCCTTGAACGCGGAGGTGGGGCCGTGCCACAGCTCCAGGCAGTAGAGTGCCATCCTCCACCTTCCGCACTGGCGCGGCGATAGGATCGTCAAACTGCGCCGGACCGTAGGCGTTATGGCCAAAGGTCAGCAGCTCCTCCTCGGTATAATCCGTCAGGTACAGTGCCATGACCTTGGCCGCCCGCTGGGCATACTCCATGGGGATCAGGCTTTCCAGAAAATGCCGGTCGATCTGGGGGATCTCTTCCGGCGTCAGCAAGCCGCCGTCCCGGCTCAGGCCCATTTTCACGGCTTCCGCCGCGGAAAGGGACACTGTTCTTATCCCGCGTGCTGTAATACTTCATATCGGTCTCCTCCTTTATGAGGCTAAATAAATGCGTTTTCGATATAGGAAATGCGAAGGCTGCCGCCCTCATCATAAACTTCCGCTACGTCAAAACGGACCGGCACGTCCAGCCCGTTCGCCGCCAGATACAGCTCCGCGGCACTGCGGAGCCGCTGCTGCTTGCGGCTGTCCACAAATTCCCGCGGCAGGGCGATGGAGCCAACGCCCCGGAGCTTTACCTCCACGATGCACAGCGTCCCCCGCCTGTCCTGCGCCACCAGATCCAGTTCCCCGAACCGGCAGCGCCACTGACTTTCCAGCAGCGTGCAGCCCCTTCTGCCGCAGATACCGGGCCACCGCCGCCTCGCCCCGGTTCCCGGCGCTCTGGGTCTTACCCATGGCGTTTGGCCTCCCACTTTTTCAGAAAGCTGCGCCGGTGCTCCGGGCAGGGGCCGTACTGGTCCAGCAGTTCATAGTGGAGCTTCGTACCGTATCCCTTGTGCTTAGCAAACTGATACTGGGGATATTTTGCGTCCAGCTCCCCCGACACATACCGATCCCGGCTGACCTTGGCCAGAATGGACGCCGCCGCGATGGAGGCGCTTTCCGTCCCCGCCTACGATGAGCTGATGGGGCGTCTCGATAGCGTATCGGCTGCCGTGATCCCGGTTGCCGTCGATGAAAGCCGTATCCGGCCGGAGGGGCAGGCCCTCAAGCGCCTTCTGCATGGCCAGCATCCGGGCGTTGAGAATGTCCATCTCGTCAATTTCCGCGCTTCCACGCGGGCCACGCTCCATGCAGCGGCCTGCGCGGTTATGACTTCGTACAGGGCTTCCCGCTTCTTTTTCCGTCAGTTTTTTGGAGTCGTTCAGGCCGGGGATGTCCAATTCTCTCGGCAGGATCACCGCCGCCGCGTACACCGGCCCCATCAGAGGACCCGGCCCCCCGGCCTCGTCCACGCCGCAGACAGTCTGAACGCCGTTCTTCCATTGTTCCCGTTCGTATGTCCACAGGTCCATTTATCTTACCTCAAATTCCGCCGCCAGTTTGGCCCCTCCCAGACGGGTGCAGCCCGGCAAAACGACGCGATACTGTCCCGGCTTCAGGGGAGACGGATAATCCCGTCCCACCGGGCAGGAAAGCGTAATCTCTCCGCCGCCCCAGTCCACGATGTCGGTTTCTCCGTCCCACCGCGTTTCCGCGGCGCTTCGCAGAGAATGCCAGCCGTCCTCCTGCCGCACCTCCAGCACATAGCCGAAAATCGGCCCGGACTCGCACAGCCATACCGCGCCGTCTGCCGCGTCATTGCGAAAGGTCAGTTCTACGGTTTCCGTATCCACGGGCCAGACCGCCTTCACGGCGGCAAAGGTCATATTCTCCCAGTCCGGAAGGTCGTTCACCGTTTCGTAGGGGGACAATCCGCCGCCGGCCCCGCAGATACGTATACGCCTGTGCCGCTGCCGCCAGCAGCAGAGTCAGTATGCAGGTGCCCAGCACCTGTCTGGAATAGCGGGTGAAGATTCCGGTTCCCATCCGTGTCCTCCCTGTTTATTCCGGCAGTTCCAGCGTGAACCGTCCCAGCTTGCCGGAGCGGAACTCGTCCAGCAGAATTTTCGCCATGCGCTCCGTGTCCACCTCGCCGCCGGAGATCAGGAAGCCCCGCTTCTTTCCCGCCGCTTCCAGCAGCCGGTAGCCGTAGGCTATGTCATTCTCCTCCGGCTCCCGCTCCGGCAGGGCCGGCAGCTTGTAGGCTGCTTTCAGGGCGTCGGGATAGTGCTCCCCCAGATAGGCCATCAGGTGACAGCCCAGCGTCTCCACGTCTAAAATATCGTCCTTCACGGCGCCGGTGTAGGCCAGATTCATGCCCACGCTCTGATCGTCAAACTTGGGCCAGAGGATGCCCGGCGTATCCAGCAAGCTCTAAATTCCGGTCAATGGGCACCCACTGCTTGGAGCGGGTAACGCCAGGGACGATCCTCCGTCTTGGCGGTCTTGCGGCCTGCCACTTTATTGATGAAGGTGGACTTGCCCACATTGGGGATCCCCAGGATCATGACCCGCACCACCCGGCCGGTCATCCCCTTTTCCGCGTAGGCGCGGAGCTTGTCTGCCAGCAGTTCCCGAACGGCTCCGGCGAATTTCGCCGTGCCCACGCCGTTTTTGGCGTCGGATTCCAGCACGGCGTAGCCCTTGCCGCGGAAATGCTCCGCCCAGCGCTTCGTCCCCTCCGGGTCCGCCTGATCCACGCGGTTCAGCACCACCATGCGGGGCTTCCCCGCCGTCAGCTCGTCCACATCCGGGTTCCGGCTGGAAACCGGAATCCGGGCATCTAAGATTTCGCATACCGCGTCCACATTCTTGATCTGCTCGGCAATCATCCGCCGGGTCTTTGTCATATGGCCGGGATACCATTGAATATTCATGACCAAATCACTCCGATCCGTTTAAAGTCCCGCTTCTCCGTCTCATAGTCCGGACCGGGGAACAGCAGGAACGCCGCCTTGCCGATCACATACCGGGTGTCCACCGTGCCCAGCCGGTAGTCCCGGCTGTCGCTGGAGCCGTTGCGGTTGTCGCCCATGACGAAGATGGACCCCTCCGGCACCGTCAGGGGAAATTCGGTGCCCTCGGCGGTGTAGGTCGGCTCCCGGATGTAATCCTCCTCCAGTGCCTCACCGTCCACATAGACAACGCCCTCGCTGAAATCGATATCCACCGTCTGGCCGCCGGTGGCAATCACCCGACATCGAAAATGTCGCTGTCGAAAATCGTGATGGGAATCCCCAGCAGGGCGGCGTTATCCTCGATGAGTTTTCGATTCTCCGGCTTGTAGCCGGGGTCCATCACCATAAAGACCAGCTCAAAGGGCTGAGAGGTATGGCGCTGCAATTCCTGCATCAGCTTGGCCAGGATCACGGAGTCCTTGCCGCCGGAGATGCACACGGCGATTCTGTCCCCCGGCTCGATCAGCTCGTACCGCTTCACAGCGGCGATAAAGGGGTTCCAGATGGATTTGCGATAGGTTTTGATGAGACTGCGTTCGGCAGTCTCCTGCGGTGTCAGTTCCCGGGACATACGTTTTTGATCCTCTCTTGGCCCTTACTGTTACAGCCAGATGGCTCCTAATTTCAAAATGGACGCCGTCATCCGCCGGAGCCACGGGCGGTTCTCCCAGTCCTCCAGTGTATAAAGCTGGCTGTCCTCCACGATGTGGTCCATATCCTCCAAAAAGCTCCTCGATCACCGGCATGTGGTAGAGCATCACCGCGTCCTCATAGTGAAGCTGGAAGCTGCGGTAGTCCATATTGGTGCTGCCGATCAGGGCCGCTTCCCGGTCCGCCATGACGCTTTTGGCATGGACAAAACCGGGGGTATATTTGTAGATCTTGACGCCGTGACGCAGCAGATCTCCCCAGTAGGTCTCCGCCACCAGATACACCAGTTTTTTTTTATCCGGGATAGCGGGGATCATCAGCCGCACGTCCACCCCGGCATCCGCTGCGATGCACAGTGCCTCCTGGATGGATTCCTCCACGGCGTAATAGGGCGTGGTGATATACAAAATCCGCTTGGCAGAGGCGATGAGCTGAAGATAGACAGCCTCCACCGGATTGTCCGGGTTATTCAGCGGCCCATCCTCAAAGGGCTGGCAGAAGCCCTCCACCGCCGGACCTTCCCGGCGGGAGCGGTAGTAATCGTCCTCGTTGGGAAAATGACGGCCCAGCATCTTCCACATCTGCATGAACTGCACAGCAAAGCCCCAGGCCCCGTCCCCCGTCAGGCGAACGGTGCTGTCCTTCCAGTAGCCGAAGCGCTCGATCCGGTTGGCGTACTCGTCTCCGATGTTGATACCGCCGGCGTAGGCCACATAACCGTCGATAACAGTGATCTTCCGGTGGTCACGGTAATTGAAGTACAGGCGGTTGATATACCGGTGGACGGGGTTGAAGATCTCCACCTCGATCCCCGCGTCTTTGATGGCTTGCAGCGTCCCGTCAGACAGACGGGTCAAGGTACCGAAATCGTCGATAATCAGGTGGATCTCCACCCCGGCGGCGGCACGTTCCTTCAATACGGCGAAGATCTCGTCCCAGACAGTCCCCTCCGCCAAAATATAATACTCCATGAAGATATAGGTCTCCGCCTGCCGCAGATGCTCCACCAGATCCCGGAAGAAGGACTCCCCCTCACCGAAATAGGCGGCGTCCGTATTGCGGTACAGCCAGAATTGCCGCTTCTGGAGATAGGCGGCCAAGCGGCCCCACGCAGGGCTGCGGCGGGTCAGGGCGGTCTGATTCAGGTCGCTGAGCATTTTTGCGCTCTCCCGCTGGGGGATCGGCGGCACCGGCTTCAAACTCAGCTGCTTGGCCTGATGCGTGCCGCCACATAGACAGAACAGGAGCATACCTGCCACCGGCAAAATCAGCAGCAAACACATCCAGCTCAGCTTATAGGATGGGCTGCCGCTGCGTTGGTAAACCCGAATGGCCACCGCCGCACCGATCAGCTGGAGAAATCCGTACACAAAGCTGGCCTTCTCTTTCAGAAAACGGGTCAGCAGAAGGGTCACAGCGATCTGCGCCAACACCGTCAGGGCGCAGAGCATCAGACTGGCCGCAGCGGAGATCCGCCGCTCCGTGCGTTCCTGATTCCTATGGGACATTCTGCCCATACCGTCACCTCCCGATTCAAATAATTCTCTATTATAATTATAGCAACACAACCGGCAATCTTCAACTATATTTGAAAAAAGCGCATGGCTGGAATGGCCATGCGCTTTTCATTCAGCGGTAATTCTTACGCAGCAGATCCTGCTTGATGTCCCAGAGCTTCTGGCTCAGGTCCACATAGTAGTTGTGGGGATTCTCAAAACGCTTTTTACCTCGTCCCACAGGGTATCGATCTGCTCCCGGCAGTACTTCTGGATCTCCGACAGCGTGGGCTGCTGATACACCAGTTCGCCATGGTCAAAGATCTTCTCCTGGAGGGGCTTGATGGTATAGTCCGTGTAGGTCCGCCGCTTCCAGGTGGCATCCGGATCGAACAGTTCCAGAGGCTGACCCTCCTCGATCACTTCATCCCACACGGTGATGTAGTCCGCCTCCGCCTTGCCGGTGGCCTTGTCAAAAAGACGGTACGTCTTCTTGAAGTGGGGGTTGGTGATCTTACTGACATTTTCACTGATCTTGATCTTCGGCACGATGGTGCCGTCCTCTTTCTCAATGGCCGCCAGCTTATAGACACCGCCAACACCGGGTCGCTCTTGGAGGTAATCATCCGCTCACCCACGCCAAAGAGGTCCACCTTAGCCCCCTGACGAAGGATGTCCTGAATGATGTACTCATCCAGAGAGTTGGACGCGGAGATCTTGCAGCTCTCCCAACCCGCCTCGTCCAGCATCTGCCGGGCCTCCCGGGTGAGATAGGCGATGTCGCCGGAATCCAGACGGATGGCGCACTTGGTAATCCCCTTGGGCCGCAGCACCTCGTTGAAGGCCTTGATAGCGTTGGGAACACCGGATTTCAGGGTATTGTAGGTGTCTACCAGCAGCGTGGCGTTGGTGGGGAACACCTCACAGTAGGTCTTGAAGGCCTCATACTCCGAATCGAACATCTGCACCCAGGCATGGGCCATGGTGCCGCCGGCGGGAACGCCGAAAAGCTGGTCGGAAATGGTGCAGGCCGTTCCGGCACAGCCGCCGATATAGGCAGCCCGGGCGCCGGAGATGGCGGCATCCGTCCCCTGTGCCCGGCGGGAGCCGAATTCCAGGATCGCACGCCCTCCGCGGCCCGGACAATGCGGTTGGTCTTGGTGGCCACAAGGCTCTGGTGGTTAAAGGTCAGCAGCAGGAAGGTCTCCACCAGCTGCGCCTGAATAGCCGGAGCCCGGACAGTGATGATCGGCTCCCGGGGAAGATGGGAGTACCCTCCGGGATGGCCCAGACGTCACCCGTGAATTTGAAATCGCGGAGATAGTCCAGAAACCGCTCGGAAAACAGATCCTTTGCTCCGGAGATATTCAATGTCCTCCTCAGAAAAAAAATGCAGATCCTGAATATAGGCGATGATCCGCTCCAGACCGGCGCAGATGGCATAGCCGCCGTGGTCCGGAACATCACGGAAAAAGATGTCGAAATAGGTGATCCGATCCTTCAGCCCCGCTTCCAGATAACCATTTGCCCATGGTCAATTCGTAAAAGTCGCAGAGCATCGTCATATTGAGCTTATCCGTCACATCCATTGTAATTCTCCCTTCCCAATGCGGCAGCATCGCCGCAGGATACCTGTATTATAGCCTCCCGGCTGCATGAAAGCAATTCTTTTATCAATTTTTTCACAAATAAACATTGACAAGCCACCTCCGCTCCCCTATCATACTTAAATGGTATCCGGCTTTCAAAACGCATCAGTTTCACCGGGTCCAATGAAAAGGAAACAAGCCATGGAAGTGATCTTAGGCATTGATATTGGCGGCTCTACTACAAAGATCGTAGGGCTGCGGACCGACGGCAGCGTGATCTCCATGCTCCGCGTCCGGGCAGAGGATCAGGTGACCAGCCTGTACGGTGCCTTCGGCAATTATCTGAAAAGCAACGGGCTGACCCTGAAGGACGTGTGCCGCGTGGTACTGACCGGCGTGGCGCCAGCTATGTAGAGGGGGATGTATTCGGCCTGCCCACCTGCCGGGTGGACGAATTTCAGGCCAGCGGTGCCGGGGCGCTGGCTCTCTCTGGTCAGAACTCCGGCGTAGTTGTGACAATGGGTACCGGCACCGCCTTTTTTGGGCAGAAGCCGGGAAGCAGGTTCAGCACCTGTGTGGGGCCGGCATCGGCGGCGGCACCCTGGGCGGACTGTGCCGCAAGCTGGTGGGTATGGAGCGGTTCGACCAGATCAAAAAGCTGGCCGCTCAGGGAAATCTGAGCCATGTGGATCTGACCATCAAGGATATCACCCCGGATCCGGCCGCTACGCTGGATCCCGATATGACCGCTTCCCTTTTCGGAAATCTTTCCGAGGACGCCACCCCCGCCGATCTGGCCGCAGGCGCGGTAAATCTGGTCCTGCAGGCCATCGGCACTATGACGGTGCTGGCCTGTCAGAGCTGCCATACGGACACGGTGATCGTCACCGGCTCCATGACCACGCTGGATCAGGCGGAGCCAAACTTCGCCGCCTTTGAAAAGCTCTACGGCATCCGCTATATCATCCCGGAAAACGCTACGTTTGCCACCGCCATCGGCGCGGGCCTGTGCGGCAGAAATCTGTAGCCTGCGGCAGAAATCCGTCAAGTAATTTTGCTTTATATGGATTGCAAATTCTGAATTTATGCAGATAAAACGATCCCCGGTACCATAGGGTACCGGGGATCAAAACGAGGGCTTATTCCTGATCGTCGCCGCCGTCCTCAGGCGCCTCATCCAGAGACATCAGTGAGGTCAAACTCCAGCTTTTCGCCGCAGTTGGGGCAGATCACCTCGCCGTCCTCCAGCACGGACTCATCAAAATAGATGGTCTCCTCGCAGGTGGGGCAGGTGGTAGCGTAGCAGTCCTCATCCTCGTCGGCGTCATCCTCATAGTACTCGTCATCGAAAGACTCCTCATCCTCATCCTCGCCGTACACGGTGTCCTCAACGTCCTCCAGATCATCGCTGACAACGTCCAGACCGTCCTCCAGCTCGCCCTGTGCGTTCCACAGGTCTTCCAGCTCCAGACCGATGTCCTCCAGAATGTCGGCCATGGCGGCAAGGATCTTGCCCTCGTTGGTCTCCGTGTCGATCTTCATGCCTTCCATCAAGCCCTTCAGATACGCAACCTTCTCAGTGATCTCCATAGTGATCGCTCCTTTCAAAAAATCAGATTTGGGAAATAAAGGGGGGATTATACTTAATCCCCCCTTGAAAGCTTATTCCTTCACGCGGCCCAGATACTCGCCGGTGCGGGTATCCACCTGGATCTTCTCACCCTCGTTGATGAACAGGGGCACCTTGATCTGAGCGCCGGTCTCCAGAGTAGCGGGCTTGGTGACGTTGGTGGCGGTATCGCCCTTCACGCCCGGCTCGGTGGCGGTGACTTCCAGCTCCATGAAGTTGGGAGCTTCCACGCTGAACACATTACCCTTGTAGCTCACCAGCGTGCACATGGTGTTCTCCTTGACGAACTGGAAGGTATCGCCCAGCACGTCCTTGTTCAGGGGGATCATGTCATAAGTCTCGGGGTCCATGAAGTAGTACAGATCGCCGTCATTGTAGCTGTACTCGGCGTTTCTGCGCTCCACAGTGCCGTTCTCAAACTTGGCGCTGGGGTTGAAAGACTCTTCGCGGATGGCGCCGGTCATGACGTTCTTATACTTGGTACGGACGAAGGCCGCGCCCTTGCCGGGCTTGACGTGCTGGAAGTCCACCACCAGCATGGGCTTACCGTCCATCTCAAATACAACGCCCTTACGGAAATCGCCTGCGGAAATAGGCATAGTTAAATCCTCCTCACAAATCTTTACGAGAAAACGACCGTGAAGTGGACATTTTCTCAATTCTTTCCTGTCTTATATAATTTGACCGATGATATTTTACCCTATCTGTCCGTTATTGCAAGTGCTTTTCCGGTTATTTTGTGTTTTCCTCCGGATTTTTTTGGTATTTACAGGGGCAGGCCCTTTTAAACGGCCGCTGCAGCAGGTGCAGAACATGGTTCCACAGTCCCACAGGTCCCCCCCAGCGGCTCCACCATCCGCGCCGGACGCCCCGCCCGATGGGCCGCCAGCATATCGGTCAGCAGCTTATCCCCCAGCATGGCGGTATGCGCTGGGTCGATCCCGGTTCTTTTCATGGCAGCCTCGCAAGCCTCTTTGGGCTGGGCTTTCCGGCATGGCCCTGATAGCCGATACCCAGATCCGCACAGAACTCAGTCACCCGCGTACCGGAGCGGTTGTTGGACACGATCATCACGGTGATCCCGGCGCCCTTCAAGCCCGTCGATCCACTGGCGCAGGGCGTCATCCGGGCGGCGGACCACCTTGGGCGCCAGTGTATAGTCCAGATCCGTCAGCAGCAGCGTTACGCCCTGACCTTGCAGAAAGGCGGGGGTGATGTCCCGGTAGCTGTCAAAAAGAATGTCCGGTGTCAGCATAAGCCGCCCTCCTCTCACATAAGAATACATGCAGTATACCAGAATTCTGACCGCTTCACAAGGGGGAACCGCCATGCAGCTCTATTTGACCGTCCGACCCGGAGGACACGATGAACCGCCTCCGCCTATCCGGCGGGACTGGCGCACGCCGCCTACCGCATCGGGGAGGGGTCCTCCCTGTTGAGCCGGAATTTACTGACACCGGCCCGTCCCGGTCCGATGGCCGGTCCGTTGGCTCTGCTGGTTCTCAGTGACCGGGCCGCGCCGCCCATCGACCGCCCGGCGACGCTGACCGAGGCCGTGCTCCGGGAATGTGCCCGCCGCAGCTATGGCGGAATCGTTCTGGATTTGACGAGCCGTCCCGGGAGGATCGCCGCCGCTTTGCTGCCCTATTGGGGCAACAGTGCACCAAAAGCCGAAAGTTCTTCTGCACTTCCCCCGTCCTACGCCGGGGCGGCACGGAGCATCCCACCGTTATTGTGAACACAGCCATCTCCGGCGGCAGCTTTGAAACCCACATCCGGGAAGAACTCGCCCGTTACGGCGGCGGGCGGAATGTGGTCTTTGACCTCCAGCGGCTACGGATGGACTTCCGTCTCCCGCCCGGAACGGTCGAGGGAGAGCCGCTGACGCAGGCGGCACTGGACGCGCTTATAAGGGAGCATCAGCCCGCCGTGTTTTTTCCAAAGACCTGTTTGCCCGCTACTTCACTTATGCCAAGAACGGTGAATCCCACTTCATCCTCTTTGATGACGCCGACACGCTGCGCCAAAAGCTGCGTCTTGGGCGGCAGTTGGGCGTGGCCGCCGCGTTTTTCCAGTGGCCGGAGGTCTGCGACATCGCCGACTCGCTGTTCCGCCGCAATCAGCGCGGGTAAAAAAGAACCGCACCTCTCGGTGCGGTACTTTTGCTTCTTAGTAGAAACGCTTCTTATTCTTACGAGCAGCCTCAGACTTCTTACGACGCTTCACGCTGGGGCTTTCATAATGCTCTCTCTTGCGAACCTCGGCGATCACGCCTGCCTTGGCGCAGCTACGCTTAAAACGCTTCAGTGCGCTATCGATGGATTCGCCTTCCTTGACATGAATCTCAGACATTTATATTTCCCTCCCTCCGAGACATCCGGTTACATCCAGGATGCTTAGGGGCTACGTATAGCCTTAACGTACATCATTATAGGAAATAATCAGAAGAAAGTCAAGGATTTTTTCTCAAATCCGAAAAATTTGATGGTTTCCCGCATTTGAGCCGATCGTTTTCCCTTACCGGGGCTTTACGATCAGGTTGATCAGACGGTTCTTGACCAGAATGGTCTTGACGATCTGCATCCCCTCGGTGGCCTTCTGCACCTTGTCCACAGCCAGCGCGGCGGCCTTCACGGCCTCCTCGTTGCTGTCCACAGCCATGGTGACAGTACCCTTCATCTTGCCGTTGACCTGAATGGCCATCTCCACAGAGGAAGCCACGGTCTTGCTGGCGTCATATACCGGCCACTCCGCCTGGCAGCACATTTTGCCGGTCTCAGCGGCAAAGCCCAGCTGCTCCCACAGCCCTCGGTGATGTGGGGGCAAAGGGATTCAGCAGCCGCAGCAGAATGCCCATATCGCCCCTGGTGACGCCGTTGGCGGTCACGCTTCTGGTAGGGTTCAGGCGCGGGAATCACGCCAATGTCATGCAGGAACAGATGCCAGAAACGGCTGTACAGCAGATGCAGGGTCGTGTGCTCCATGCCGCCGTTGTACCAGTCCACGGGCAGCCAATAGCGAAGCGCTTCGGGCGAGGCAATGGCAGTTTCGCAGTGCGGGTCGCAGTAGCGCATGAAGTACCAGCTCGACCCTGCCCACTGGGGCATGGTGTCGGTTTCGCGCGTCGCCGGGCCGCCGCAGCACGGGCAGGTGGTGTTCACCCAGTCATGCATGACGGACAGGGGGGATTCGCCGGAATCGGTCGGCTCGTAGTTGTCCACCATCGGCAGCGTCACAGGGAGCTGATCTTCCGGCACAGCCACCATACCGCACTTGTCGCAGTGCACAATCGGGATGGGTTCGCCCCAGTAGCGCTGGCGGCTGAACACCCAGTCGCGGAGCTTGTAGTTGACCTTCTTCTCGCCCAGCCCGTTCTTCTCCAGATACTCGATGATCGCTTCCTTCGCCTGCGCGACCTTCATGCCATCAAGGAAGCCGGAATTGACCATCACGCCGTCCTGAATGTCGGTATACGCTGCTTCCTCAATATTGCCGCCCGCGACGACCTCAATCATCGGGATGCCGAACTTATGCGCGAACTCCCAGTCACGGGTGTCGTGCGCCGGAACAGCCATGATTGCGCCCGTGCCGTAGGTCATCAGCACATAGTCGCTCAGCCAAATCGGGATTTCCTTGCCGTTGACGGGGTTGACGGCGCGGACGCCCTCAATCTGCACGCCCGTCTTGTCCTTCGCCAGCTCGGCGCGTTCAAAGTCGCTCTTCTTCGCGGCTTCCGCGCGGTACGCCATGCACGCGTCGTAGTTGGTGATTTGGTCTTTCAGCTTGTCAATCAGCGGATGCTCAGGGGACAAGACCATGTACGTCGCACCGAAGAGCGTATCCGGGCGCGTGGTGAAAACGCGCACCTTCTCGCCCGGCACGGTCAGGGAAAAATCCACTTCCGCGCCGACACTGCGGCCAATCCAGTTGCGCTGCTGCACCTTCACCTTGTCGATGAAGTCCACCGTGTCCAAGCCGTCGAGCAGCTTCTGGGCATAGGCGGTAATCTTCAGCATCCACTGCTTCTTGACCTTGCGGATGACCTGCGTGCCGCAGCGCTCGCACACGCCGCCGACAACTTCCTCATTCGCCAGACCGCACTTGCAGCTGGGGCACCAGTTAATCGGCATTTCGGACTTGTACGCCAGCCCGTGCTTGAACAGCTGAAGGAAAATCCACTGCGTCCAGCGGTAGTAGGACGGGTCGGTGGTGTTGACCTCGCGGGAATAGTCGAAGGAGAAGCCGATTTTCTGCAATTGCTCGCGGAAGTGGTCGATGTTCTTCTTCGTCACTCAGTCGATAACGGATTTATTTTATGCGCAAACCGCCGGTTTGTCAAGTCCTCTTACCGGCCGCAGCAGGCAAACCGTTCCAAATCAGGCCCGTTTTTCCAGATTGCCACTGTATTTCTCCCGGAAGTCGGCAAAGGTGCCGTTGTCCAGTGCCTCCCGGATCTTGGCCATCAGTTCGTTGTAGAACCAGAGGTTATGCAGCACTGCCAGCCGCAGTGCCAGCACCTCGTCCGCCTTGAACAGGTGCCGCAGGTACGCCCGGGAGTGGTTCCGGCACACCGGGCAGCCGCAGCTTTCGCTAATGGGCCGGTCATCGGTGATATACTTCTCGTTCATGATGTTCACGGTGCCCTCCCAGGTGAAGAGCTTTCCGTGGCGGCCGTTGCGGGAGGGCATCACGCAGTCGAAGAAGTCCACGCCCCGGTGCACGGCCTCGATGATGTTGCTGGGGGTGCCCACGCCCATGAGGTAGCGGGGCTTCTCCTTGGGCGCAAAGGGCTCCACCGCGTCGATGATCTCATACATGATCTCCGCCGGTTCGCCCACAGCCAAACCGCCGATGGCGTAGCCGTCGCAGTCCATCTTGGCGATCTCCTGCATGTGCCAGGCCCGAAGATCCGCGAAGGTGGCGCCCTGGTTGATACCGAACAGCATCTGATGGGGGTTCACCGTGTCTGGCAGGCTGTTGAGCCGGTCATGTTCCGTCTTGCACCGCTGCAGCCACCGGAGGGTCCGCTCCACCGATGCCTTGGCGTACTCGTACCGTGCCGGGTTTTCCACGCACTCGTCAAAGGCCATGGCGATGTCGCTGCCCAGATTGGACTGGATCTGCATGGATTCCTCCGGCCCCATAAAGATCCGGTGGCCGTCGATATGGCTGGCGAAGGTGACGCCCTCCTCCTTGATCTTCCGCAGAGAGGCCAGCGAAAACACCTGAAATCCGCCGGAGTCCGTGAGGATCGGCCCATCCCAATTCATAAATTTATGCAGGCCGCCCATCTGCCGCACTACCTTGTCGCCGGGACGCAGATGCAGGTGGTAGGTGTTGGACAGCTCGATCTGGCAGCCCACATTTTTCAAATCCAACGCCGAAACGCCGCCCTTGATGGCCGCCTGGGTGCCCACATTCATAAACACCGGGGTCTGCACCGTGCCGCCGTGGGCGCAGGAGAATTCGCCCCGCCGGGCCTTCCCCTCTGTTTTCAAAATCTTAAACATAGCCACATTCCTTTTCGTTTATTGCAAATGCCCTTACATTATAATATAGGGTACCGGAATGTGCAAGAGCGTTATCATCCCGCAAAGCTGACGATCTGGCAAAAACGCACCGGGAGACGTTGTCTCCCGGTGCGTTTAGAAAATCAATCAGATAAAAACCAAATCAGGCCTTGCCGGCGCAGCCGAGGACGTCCACCAGCTTGTGACGGACCAGCTCCTTGATGTTGGCACGGGCGGGCTTCAGGTACTCGCGGGGATCGAACTTGTCGGGATGCTCCGCCAAACTTGCGGATGGTGCCGGTCATGGCCAGACGCAGGTCAGGAGTCGATGTTGATCTTGCAGACGGACAGCTTGGCAGCCTGACGCAGCTGCTCCTCGGGCACGCCGATGGCGTTGGGCATCTGACCGCCGAACTCGTTGACCATCTTCACATACTCCTGAGGCACGGAAGAAGAGCCGTGGAGCACGATGGGGAAGCCGGGCAGACGCCGGGAGACCTCTTCCAGAACGTCGAAGCGCAGGGGAGGCGGAACCAGGATGCCCTTTTCATTGCGGGTGCACTGCTCGGCTTGAACTTATAAGCGCCGTGACTGAGGTACCGATGGCGATGGCCAGAGAGTCGCAGCCGGTCTTGGACACGAACTCCTCGACCTCCTCGGGGCGGGTATAGGAGGCCTCGTGAGCGGCGACCTTGACCTCGTCCTCGATGCCGGCCAGAGTGCCCAGCTCGGCCTCGACCACAACGCCGTGATCGTGGGCATACTCTACGACCTTCTTGGTGATCTCGATGTTCTCGGCAAAGGGCTTGCCGGAAGCATCGATCATGACGGAGGTGAAGCCGCCGTCAATGCAGCTCTTGCAGGTCTCGAAGTCCGGGCCGTGGTCCAGATGCAGAACGATGGGGATATCGGGGCAGCACTCCACAGCGGCCTCGACCAGCTTCACCAGATAGGTGTGGTTGGCATAGGCACGGGCGCCCTTGGAAACCTGCAGGATCACGGGAGCGTGCTCCTCCTGGCAAGCCTCGGTAATGCCCTGCACGATCTCCATATTGTTGACGTTGAAAGCGCCGATGGCATAGCCGCCATCATAGGCTTTCTTGAACATTTCGGTAGAAGTAACCAGTGGCATACGAACATCCTCCTATAAAATATAACTTTCTATTTGGGGATCTATCCGTTTTTCATCCCGGAAGCCCTTGTGAACATATTGACAATTTTTTAGATTTCTGGGAGGAAAAACGTTTTTCTTTTATCATAATATCACAAAAAAAATAAATTGCAAGTATTTACTTTCTAAAATTTCGATGATATGATACAGGTATCTTATTTTGAATCGTCAGGAGGATTTTCATATGAGCGAATTAAAAGGCGCCTGTATCTTCGGTCAGTCCGGCGGTCCCACTTCCGTTATCAACGCCAGTGCCTATGGCGTTATCGAAACTGCCCTGAAGAACCCCAACATCACCCGTGTCCTGGGCGCAGAACACGGTATCAAGGGTGTGCTGAATGACCGTCTTTTTGATATGGGCCAGGAGGACCCTAAGCGGAGCTGGAGCTGCTGAAGTACACTCCTTCCTCCGCTCTGGGCTCCTGCCGCTACAAAATGGCCGACCCCGATGTGGACGACACGGACTACAAGCGGATTCTGGAGATCTTCAAGAAGTATGACGTGCGTTACTTCTTCTACAACGGCGGTAACGATTCCATGGACACCTGCAACAAGATCTCCAAGTATATGCAGAAGGTCGGCTATGACTGCCGTGTGATGGGCGTGCCCAAGACCATTGACAATGATCTCTTCGGCACCGACCACTGCCCCGGCTTCGCCTCTGCTGCCAAGTATATCGCGACCTCCTGCATGGAGGTCTACCAGGACGCCCGCGTCTACGACACCGGCATGATCTGCATCATGGAGATCATGGGCCGTCACGCCGGCTGGCTGGCCGGCGCCGCCGCTCTCGCTACCGCTTACGGCGCAGGCCCCGACCTGGTGTACCTGCCCGAGGTGGACTTCGACATGGATCAGTTCCTGGCCGATGTGGAGCGGATCTACAAGGAGAAGGGCAACTGCATGGTGGCCGTGTCCGAGGGTATCCACTACGCCGACGGCTCTTTCGTCTCTGAGGCCAAGGCCTCCGCCACCGACGGCTTCGGCCACGCTCAGCTGGGCGGCCTGGCTGCTCACCTGGCCTCTGTGGTCAAGGAGAAGACCGGTGCCAAGGTCCGGGGCATCGAGCTGAGCCTGCTGCAGCGCTGCGGCGCACACCTGGCCTCCGAGACCGACATCGAGGAGAGCTACATGTCCGGCAAGGCCGCCGTGGAAAACGCCGTGGCCGGCATTACCGATAAGATGGTCGGCTTCCAGTGCACCCGTGACAACGGCAAGTACGTCTGCAAGACGGAGCTGCTGAACCTCACCGACGTGGCCAACACGGAGAAGAAGGTTCCTCTGGAGTGGATCAATAAGGAGCACAACGGCGTGGAGCAGCCCTTCATCGACTATGTGCTGCCCCTGATTCAGGGCGAGCCCAACCTGCCCAAGGTGGATTCTCTGCCCCGCTTCGCCAAGCTGAAGAAGGTTCTGGTAAAGTAAGTCTCCCTTTAGAATTGAAAACGCAGCCGCCTGATGGATACCCATCAGGCGGCTGATTTGTTGCTTTACTGCTTTCTTTTCATTTTTCCGATTTACTGGTTTCTCTTATAGATGGCCCACAGGCCCTTCATCAGCAGTGTTCTATCGTAAAGGATCTTGTTCCGGCAGAATTTCACGATAAAGGGCGCGCTGCCGCCGGTGGCCACGATGTGCACCTCCTTTCCGGGAAATTCCCCCCGGATGCGGTCGATGATGCCGTCCAGCATGGCGGCGGTGCCGTAAACGATGCCGGAACGCATGCAGTCCTCCGTGCTTTTGCCGATCAGGTTTTTCGGGGCCTGAAGGGAAATGGCCGGCAGCTGGGCCGCCCGGCGGGTCAGGGCCTCCAGGGACACATTGACCCCCGGCAGCAGCATCCCACCCTCGTAATTCCGGCCCTCGGAGATAACGCCGATGGTGGTAGCGGTACCCATGTCGATGGTAATGATGGGCGCGGTGAACTGTTCCAGCGCCGACACAGCGTCCGCCACAATGTCCGCCCCCACCTGACTTTGGACCGCCAGGCGGATATTCAGTCCCGTTTTCACGCCGGGGCCCACCACCACAGGCGGCTTGCCCAGCAGACGGGTCAGCGCTTTCTCCATCATAAAGTTCAGCGGCGGCACCACGCTGCACAGAATGGAATCCGTCACATCCTCATAGCGGAAATGGTAAAGCTGAAACAGGTTCATCAGATCCACGCAGATCTGATCCGCCGTCTTTCGGTAGTCCGTATCCAAGGATGCTAAAAAGCACAACTCCCCATCCAGCCCAAACAGGCCGGTGGAAATCGTGGAGTTGCCAATATCGACCGCCAACAGCATACAAAGCCGCCTCCCCTCGTATAACAAATGGTTTTCTCCATCATACCACGGCATGAATTCTCTTGCAAGTGGCACGGGCCTTGATTATAATGGCATCGAGCCGTCATTCTATGCGTCAGGAGGGACTTTTATGGAGCTGACCCGGTACGCTTCCCCGCTGGGAACTATATTTTTAGCCGCCGACAACGGTGCGCTGGCCGGTCTGTGGCTGGAAGGGCAGAAATATTTTGCCGCCACGCTGGACGAAGCCGCCGTGGAACGGGACGATCTGCCCGTGTTCCGTCAGGCCGCCGCATGGCTGGATGCCTATTTTGCCAAGCAGCCCCTTCCGGATCTGCCGCCGCTGGCCCCCAAGGGCAGCGATTTCCGTCAGGCGGTGTGGCGGCTGCTGTTGGAGATCCCCTACGGTCAGGTAACAACCTACGGCGCGCTGGCCCAGATTCTCCGGAGACCGGGGAATTTCCGCTGCAGCCCAGGCGGTCGGCGGCGCGGTAGGGCACAACCCCATTTCTATCCTCATCCCCCTGTCATCGGGTCGTGGGGGCGGACGGCAGTCTCACCGGCTACGCCGGAGGCGTGGAAAAAAAGCGCTTTCTGCTGGCATTGGAGGGGTGGATATGACAAATCTCTACATGCCCAAGCGGGGCACAGTCCTGTGGCCCTGTGACCGTTCCGGTGTTCTTTATATTTGCAGACAAATGCCCCGGCGTATTCCCAGCCGGGGGCACTTTTATTTACCTTTACAGGATAATGCAGATCAGCCCGCCGCTGCCCTCGTTGATGATGCGGGTCAGCGTCTCCTGCAGCTTTTTCCGGGCATCTTCAGGCATGCGCTTGAGCTTGGCCTGCAGGTCCTCGTTGACCAATTCGTGGAAACTGCGGCCGAAGATGTTGGACTGCCAGATCTTACTGGTGTCTCCCTCGAATTCCTGTAGCAGATAATTCACCATGTCCTCCGACTGCTTCTCGTTGCCCACAATGGGGCTCACCGCCGTCTCAATATCCGCCCGGATCATGTGGATACTGGGAGCGCTGGCCTTCAGGCGGACGCCGTACCGCCCTCCCTGCTTCATGATCTCCGGTTCCTCCAGCTTCAATTCGTCGATCCCCGGCACCACGATGCCATAGCCCGTTTCCCGGACATCCCGCAGCGCCCCGGCCACCTTGTCATACTCCGCCTTGACTCCCGCCAGCTTGGTCAGCAGGCTCATCAGGTCGCCGTCGTCCCCCACCTGGAAGCCGGACTGCTCCGAAAGGGTCTGGTAGAACATCTCCCGGGGCAGGCTCACCCGTGCGGCGGCTACACCGGTGCCAAGGTCGATGGCTGTGATGAGCGCCTCGCTGATGTTCTCGTTTTCTCCCAGTTTCTTCACCGCGCCGTCGATCTCCCGGATGTGGTGCAGCTCCGCCATGCTCTGCCGGATGGCGTCATAGATCCCCGCCTTTACCGGATGCTCTCCCGGCAAAGCGTCCACCCAGGGCGGTAGGAAAATATCCAGTTCCCGCATGGGGAACTCATACAGCACCGCCTTTAGGATCTCCCCACATCTTCCTCCTCCAGCCGCAAACAGTTCACCGGCACGCACTTCACCTGATACCGGCTGGCGATGTCCCCGGCCAAGGCCAGAGTCCGGTCCGATTTGGGGTCCTCGCTGTTCAGCAGGACGATAAACGGCTTTCCCAGCTCCTGCAATTCCCGGATCACCCGCTCCTCCGGTTCCAGATAATCCTCTCTGGGAATGTCGGAAATGCTGCCGTCTGTGGTAATGACCACGCCAATGGTGGAGTGCTCCGCGATGACCTTCCGAGTGCCGATCTCCGCCGCCTCCGTCATGGGAATCGGATGGTCATACCACCGTGTTGTCACCATGCGGGGCTGGTCCTCCTCCATCTGCCCCAGGGCCCCCGGACCATGTACCCAACACAGTCGATAAGGCGGACAGAAAAGGCCGCCCCGCCCTCCAACTGGATCTGGGCGGCCTCCTCCGGAACGAACTTCGGCTCGGCCGTCATCATGGTCCGACCGGAACCGCTCTGGGGCAGCTCATCCCGGGCCCGCTCCCGGCGGTAGACGTTGTCAATATTGGGAATGATCTGTGTCTCCATGAACCGCTTGATAAAGGTGGATTTCCCTGTCCGCACCGGCCCTACCACACCGATATAATGTCGCCCGCAGTGCGGGTGGCAATATTCTGATAGATCGAGGTATTCATAGCATCCCGTCCTTTTTCCGCTTTTATAGTCCATTTCTATGAGACAGCCCGGAAAAGTATGACAGCCCGTCTGCCTTTGTTCATTCCCACCAAATCACCCGCCGCACGTTCGGCGCATTTTGTCGTTTTCACTTCTTTACATTACCAATTTATCATGGTAAACTACTACCATAATAAATCAATCGCTCGAACAATTCTTCAGGAGGAATGGAACATGAAAAAGATTGACTGCATTTGTACTCTCTGCTATGATGGTTTTGTCTCTGGCCGCCTGCGGTGCCAAGACCGAGACCCCTGCTGATACCAGCACCCCCGCCGCCGATGCGACCAAGCCTGCTGAAGTCGCCAAGCTGACCTACGCAGTGGAAGCCGGTTCCGCCGGTGAGGAAGTGGCACTGGCCAACGGCTACAACGTTGTATCCGTGACTCTCAGGCCAAGGCACTGATGGAAGTACAGGCTGGCACCGCCGATGCCGCTATCATCGACTCCCTCATGGCCGGTGCCATGGTGGGTGAAGGCACCAGCTATCCCGATCTGACCATCACCGATCAGAAGCTCACCGAGGAGCTGTACGGCGTCGGCTGCCGCAAGGGCAGCGACTTGGCCTCCTTCATCAACTGTGATGGCTGACGCTTACGCCGACGGCGTTCTGGAAGCAACCGCTGAGACCTACGGCGTACAGGCCGCTCTGGTGGAGCAGCCCGCATCCGAGTTCACCGCTTCCGAATCCGACAGCGACGTGCAGTACATCAAGGACAAGGGCACGCTGGTCATCGGCATCACCGAGTTTGAGCCAATGGACTATCAGGACGCTGACGGCAACTGGATCGGCTTCGACGCCGACATGGCCAAGCTGGTAGCGGAAAAGCTGGGCGTGGAGCCTGTGTTTACCGTGATCAACTGGGACAACAAGGTCTTTGAGCTGAACGGCAAGGGCATCGATGTGGTCTGGAACGGCATGACCATCACCACCGCCGCCCAGGAGGCCATGGAGTGCACCAACGCCTACTGCAACAACGCTCAGGTCATTGTGACCAAGTAACTCCGCAAATCATACAGCAAAGGCAGAGAGCGGTCGCTCTCTGCCTTTGAGCGGCATATTTCCCGCATACGCTTTCCTTCTTCCCCCTTCGTTCCCCCCATTATCACTACATAGAGGAGAATTCTTTCATGTTCTGGACTGTTACCCTCTCCATCCTGCAAGGCTGTAGTCAGGCGGTCAAGCTGTTTTTCCTGACGCTGCTGTTCGCGCTGCCCCTTGGTCTGGTAGTGGCTTTCGGCTCCATGAGCAAGTGGGCGCCCTTCGGGCTCTGGCCTACCGGCAGTCGGAAGCGGGCCGCTTTACCCGCTGGCTCTCCCAGCTCCGGCCCCTGTCCGCCCTGACCAACGTCATCGTCTGGGTTATCCGGGGTACGCCGCTGATCCTCCAGCTTATCATCATTTTCTACGGTCCCGGCACCTGGTTCGGCACAAATCCGTGGAACGCCTTCCGGGATGGGCGCATGACTGCCTGCTGCATCGCCTTTATCATCAACTACGCCTGCTATTTCTCCGTGATCTACCGTGGCGGCATTGAGGGTGTCCCGGCAGGTCAGCGGGAAGCCGGTGAGGTGCTGGGCCTGACCAAGCGGCAGATCTTCTTCAAGATCACCCTTTTGCAGATGGTCAAGCGGATCATCCCCCCCATGTCTAATGAGATCATCACGCTGGTGAAGGACACCTCTCTGGCCCGGACCATCGCCATCATTGAGATCACCATGGCCGGTGAAGCTTTTATGAAGTCCAAGGGCATCACCTGGCCGCTGTTCTATACCGGCGTGTTCTATCTGGCCTTTGTGGGTCTTTTGACGCTCCTGTTCAGCTTCATCGAGCGCAAGCTCAGCTATTTTAAGTAAGGGAGGGCTTTGAAATGTCGATCTTAACTGTACAGCATCTGGAAAAGCATTTTGAAAACACAAAGGTCCTCAATGACATCAGCTTCTCTCTGGAGGAGGGGCAGGCCCTTTCCATCATCGGCTCCTCCGGCAGCGGCAAAACCACGCTGCTGCGGTGTCTGAACTTTCTGGAAACGCCGGACGCCGGCACCATCACCGTACAGGACAAGGTGCTGTTTGACGCCGACCATCACGCGGACTGCTCCGAAGCGGAGAAATCCGGAAGAACCGGCTCCACTTCGGCATGGTGTTCCAGTCCTTCAATCTTTTTCCCCAGTATACGGCGCTGGAAAACGTGACCCTCGCACGGGAGCTGATGGCCAAGGACAGCGGCGAGAGTAAGGACGCCATCCGTGCCGCCGGAATGGAGCTGCTGGACCAGATGGGCCTTGCGGACCGTGCCGGGCACTATCCTCATCAGCTTTCCGGCGGTCAGCAGCAGCGGGTGGCCATCGCCCGGGCACTGGCGCTGCACCCTGATATTCTCTGCTTTGACGAGCCCACCTCTGCGCTGGACCCGGAGCTGACCGGCGAGGTTCTGAAGGTCATCCGCGGCCTTGCCGAGCAGAAAACCACCATGATCATCGTAACCCACGAGATGGCGTTTGCCCGTGACGTAGCTGATCAGGTGATCTTCATGGATGGTGGCTTCATCGTGGAACAGGGTGATATCATGAAGAAATACATCACCGCCATGAGGGCAACAATCATAATCATACTTTCCATAGTTCAAGGTTCTCCTTCAGTGTTGAAATCAGAATGTATCTATTATATCAAAAGCTGACACTATTTGCAAGCCTTTTCTTAGAGAAAGCAAATCGCAATTCGATTCTGCCGGTTGAAAACGGCGGTCGATCACCCTCGCGGGGCCAGATAGATCAGGTTTCGGTCCGTGATGAAACTCGACACACTGTAAAGCACCACGGCGGTGTCGATGCCCTGCTCCGCCATGTAGTCCGCCACGGAAGCGTGGTAGTACCGCAGATCCAGCAGATGCACCTCGGAAAAGCGTTGGACCAAAAGGGCGCCAGCGAATCGGAATAGAGTCCCGAATCAGCAGCAGCTTGCTGCCGTCGGTGATCGCCGGGTTTTCAAGGACGCACAACGGCTGATTGCCGCCGAGGAAGGAGCTGTAT
>VOFC01005487.1_pt1 | contig 26300 bp, 28 predicted proteins | sample 5384161 | NCBI WGS metagenome assembly VOFC01 (sample SAMN12384722, study PRJNA508395) | human gut metagenome | isolation source: healthy gut B | host: Homo sapiens | reverse complement strand
ACACCGCCGCATACCTAAACATTTCCTTTTTTGTTATCTGATAAACTTTATAATCCATACAAACCCCTTTTCAATCTGCTTTCTCTGCTTATTTACGTTCAGGTCAAACGACCGTGAACCTGGCACACAATTCCTGCACGTATCAGTTTCTGCACATGGAACAGCTCCTCTTTTTTTATGTAATTTTCCCACGACACGCCCTTCTTTTTTGCTTTCCATCTTCCAGAAATTCATACAGCACCGAAGTTACTATTTCTCCAGATTCATAATCATAACCGGTGACCTCACGAATCTCCAGGACACGCCTGCTCTTATCCCGCAGTCTCCCCAGATGGATCAGTATATCGATTCCGGATGCAATCTGTCTGCGTACCGCGGACAATGGCATCTCAAGCCCCATCAGAACCATTGTCTCCAGCCGGACCAGCATATCCGACGGACTGTTCCCGTGACCGGTACTGAGTGATCCGTCCATACCCGTATTCATCGCCTGAAGCATATCAACGACTTCATCGCCCCGCACCTCTCCGACAATAATCCTGCTTGGTCTCATTCGCAGACTGCTCTTGATCAGATCCCGGATCGTAACTGCATGTTTTCCTTCGGTATTTTCTTTTCTTGCTTCGAGACGAACCAGATTTTCCACGCCCTGTATCTGTAATTCTGCGTTATCTTCAATCGTGATGATCCGCTCGTCTTTTGGAATATAATCCGAAAGTGCATTGAGGAACGTTGTTTTCCCGGAACCGGTTCCGCCGCAAATAAAAATGTTGTATCCGGCACACACAAGTTGTTTCAAAAAGTCCGCTACCTCTTTTTGAAACACTCCCAAGCTCGATCAGACGCTCCATCGTGATCGGCTCTTTCGGAAAACGCCGTATCGTAATGATCGGTCCATTGACAGCCACCGGCGGCAGTACAATATTTACACGATCTCCGTTTTCCAGTCTGGCATCCGTGATCGGAATCGCCTCATTGACAATGCGGTTGCATTTTCCTGCAATCTGCTGCACAACGTCTTCCAGTTTTGTTTTCGAAACAAAACGATGCTCCCAGCAACGTATTCTGCCTTCTCTCTCCACAAAAATGCCGTCTGTTCCATTCACCATAATCTCTGTCACACTCTCATCTTCCAGAAGTTCCTGCAAAATATCAAGTCGGCGGATTCCGTTAAACAGTTGCTGCCTGAGCGTGATTTTCTCTGACAGCGGCATATACTGCCCTTTTGCTTCCTCCCAGATCAGCTTATCAATTTCCACAAGGATTTCCTCATCCGATATTTCTTCCGTATGATCCAGTTTCTCGTTTAAAAGGGCATACAGTTTTTCCTGTTTCTGTTCCATTCCCTCCACAATGCATCACCCGCTTTCTTTGCGTATTAACTGTCTTACATAATCTCCAAGTTCACTCCAGATCAGCTGCTCCACATAATGTTCCTTTTTACCGAAACTGCTGTGAAACGGCAGCTTCAGTTTTATGGTTTTCCCAAGAACTTCTTCATATTCTCTTGCAACCATGACCTTTTCATACTGAGCAATTTTTGTCACAGCCATGCTGTCCTCTCTGACCGGCATATAGATTTTTCCACAGCGATTCAGAAGTTCCGGAAGGTTATCCACCTGTTCTCCAAAATCCAGGAGGATAACTTCATACGAACTGTAGGAGCAGAGATCTTCGATCAGTCCCAGCCATTCGCTGCACTTGATACTCCGCAGATCAAACGGGGAAAAGGCGGGCGGAATATAGTCCAGATTGTTGATCGTCTGCACAAGTCCTCCAAGTTTACTGATCAGATTGCCTTTGCCACTTCCGGAGAAATACATCAGATCACTGATATCCCCGTCAAACTGTCGGTTCATTAATACATCAAAACCGGCATATTCTTCCAGATTCAGATAAAGGACCGCTTTTGTACTTGCCAGAAGCTGTCCGAGTGTCAGTGCAAAAGAAGTCTTACCGGTGCGTTTGACCGGCGAATAAATACCGGTCACTTCCACTTCCGGCTTGAAAAGTGCAGCTGCCGGTGCTTCCTTTACTCTCGCATAAGAATCCATGACCTCCGCAATCAGACTGTCCGCCGGCTGATATTTATAAACTGCGGAATATTCCGACAGTTCGCAGATCTGCTCTCCTTCGGAAAGAACCATAACTTTGCGGATCTGCAGTTCCCTGACCTGTTCACACAATAATTTCCCCGAAATCAGCAGAATCTCTATTGTTTTCTCTTTCGCACACGCACAGAGACTTTCCACTCCGGTAAACGCCTGCACCTCAAACTCTTCTCCCTTCCGGCTGTGAACATATTCCATAAGATTATAAATATACCTACTTTCCGAATCACAGATTGCAAAAACAGCCTTACTCACTTCAATAAACACCTCCTGCACAAAGTAAAATCCCACCTAAAATAGCAATTGCAAAATGAAACCTTCCATCCTGATCCTTTTCATTCAGATATGGCTCCCAGACACCATTCTGCTGCTTTTGAATATAAGAACAAAAGTACAGCAACCTTGTCTTTAGATTTCTTCTTTTGAGCAATACAAAAATCGACAACACCGCCCCGACAAATAACGAAGCAATCATACAATATACCGCCCTCTGCGGTCCCAGAAATCCTCCGACAACCGCCCAAAGTTTCATATCTCCCGCACCCATCATGCGAAAATAATAAATCCCGGCACCAAGCACCACAGGAATGCACGCACCTCCAAGAAACAGAAGCAATCCCACTGCTTTCGCCTGCCTGATCTGGAAACAACAGCCCAAAATAAGCCCGATTACAATAAGCTCATTTGGAATCTTCCCCTTTCTCAAGTCAGCCACCGCTTACGGCGATACCCCATCAATACGTGCGACAGCTCGTTTATATTATCATATGTTTCCGACAACTGTCAACACTTTTAATTTTTCTGTTCAGGGGCTCATTGACTGTTTAGTCCGTTACTGGCTGCCAATATTCAAATATTGTCTTCCCCCTTATTCCCTTGTTTCTGAGAATCTCCCTTTATCTTCTCCCGCTTTCCAATATAAATTTCGAGAATCTCTCCTCGCCGCAGATTCTTTCCTTGATTATCATAAAAGCAAGTGTCATTCCCTCACTCAACTCTCCTCTGACAAATACTCAACTTCCATGGAGCCTTTCCTTCTTCGATGATTTCCATTCGTTCAAATATAAGTAAGGCTTTCCTTCTAATTGATGCAGCTTGCATAAATTCGTTTTCTTTGCTTCTTCATTTTTTGAAAGGTTCCTGTTTTTAAATATTCAAAAATCTCATTTCTTTCTCCATTGCTCTGTTCTACTTTATCATAATTTCATTTTTAGTATGAAAGTCTTCTCTGTAGAAAAGAAGTTCTCTTTATATTTTATGTTTAGCAGTTGACACTTCTGATTTTATGTTAGGGTGCGTAAAATTTAGTATGAAATGATTTATGCAATGATAAAGAATGATAGAGATATTTCGAGACATTCAGAGGGGATTTGCTGGATGATTTTGCGAAGCAATTGTTGATGATAATTTGAACTCGCCTTTTGATGGCATGCTGAACTTACAGTAGGTATTGCCGAGTCCAACCATTACAATGGAGAGATATCGGTTTATAACCCGTATCAGTAAAAGTGCAATTCTTTATAACGTGAATTAAGTGACCATGGAAGTTTTTCCGGTCTCTCATCCTGAGGCCAGATTAGATTCAGAGTTTTTTTATGTTATCGTACATTTATTTCATCCGATACATGATACCCAGTATCCACCTTCTAATACTAAAACATACCTACAAACAATCATTAATTTTTTTGAAAGAGCTTCACAGCTGCAATGATGAACCTGCAAATATGAAAGACAATATTTTGTGCCACCTGAAACGTCCCTTTTTGACTGACAAAGAAAGAATAGGTCACAAAAGTACATGGTGTGTTGACCTTAGTGATAAAATCAGGCTCTGATCATTCCGATGAGAGTCTTGATGAAAAGTTAATTTTTAAACTTTAGTAAAAGCTGGTTTCAAAGAGTTGAAATTGGTTTCCTGCTGCTTCAGAAACAGAATATACATTTTTATGCAATTGATCGAAAATGATCTGATCCTGATGATGTTACCATTCAGGGTTTTAACCCAGGCAAAGAAACATGTCATTAAAAAGACTTTCGAAGCTTTAAAAGGCGCAAAAAGAGCGATCGTTCATGTATATAACTTTACTTGTTGTAACAGCGTGAACAGGTATTTAAAAAATCCAAAGAAGAGACAGAAAATTGCAAAGACGGTGCAATTATTAAAACGCCTGGCTGATGGGACGGGACGGTAACTTCTTATTGAATACTCTCCAGAGAGTTTTACTGGTACGAGATCGACTGGGCATTAGATGTATGTAATGCCGTTCTTGACGTATGGCAGGCCTCGTCCAACTGGAAGGTCATCTGTCAATCTTCCTGTAACTTCATGCAGCTTTCAATGCCTCACGTATATGCCAAGCCAGATCGAATATATGAGCAAAACATATGAAAATACCGTGAAAACGTAGTTTTTTCTCTTCATCCATAATGACCGTGGATGCGGTGTTGCTGATACAGAACTTGCCTTGCTTGCAGGTGCTGATCGTGTCGAGGTACTTTATTTGGAAATGGTGAACGTGGGAAGTAACGTTGACATTATCACTCTTGCATTAAATATGTATACACACGGTGTTGATCCAAAACTGGACTTCTCTAACTTACTGAACTTACAAAAGTCTATGAAAGATTAACAAGAATGTCCGTTTACGAACGTCAACCATACACAGGAAAGCTTGTATTTGCTGCCTTCTCCGGTTCTCATCAGGATGCTATCGCCAAAGGTATGCACTGGAGAGACAGAAAAACATCAAAAAGCACTGGAATATCCCATATCTTCCAATCGATCCCACGATGTTGGACGTGAATACGAAAGTGATGTTATCCGTAATCAACAGTCAGTCTGGTAAAGGCGGTATCAGCTATGTACTAGAAAAAACTTTTGGATTCCATATTCCTGGAAAAATGCGTGAAGTTAGGATACACAGTCAAAGATGTATCTGATAAACGCCATCCAGGAATTAGTTCCAAAGAGATATCTTAAAAAGTATTCAAAGAAGTTTACGTAAATATTGATGATCCATGCAAATTAAAAAGAAGTGCACTTCGTTACAGAAAAGACGGTGGCATCGAAGCAGAAATCTCTTTAGAGAAATCTGGTGTTCCAAAACTTTACCACGGAAAAGGAAATGGTCGTCTTGATGCCGTAAGTAACGCTTTTACAGAGACACAGTGATATGCATTACTCTATCGTTACTTATCAGGTGAACACGCTTTAAATGGTTTTTCTAACTCTCCGAGGCTTGTGCTTATGTTGGAGTTCAAGAACCAAATGGTAATGTTACTTGGGGATCCGGAATCCACGAAGACATCATTACTGCTTCTGTATTAGCGCGGAAAATCAGCGCTGTAAACCGATTAGATCAGTAGATTGTGATTGTGGTAGTGTTGGTCCTATATGAGTCAGAAAGAAGATAAGAAGAAATATTTATAAGAATAAAGGGTGACCTCCGCATTTTTTGGCTTTTACAAATCGCCGATCCGCGCCTGTTTCTTTGATAACTCCTGGCTGCGAGCCAAAATGCCCACTTCCGGTCAGACAATCAACCACAGGGCGCTGCGAATTTCGCGTTTCAAAGGTAACACGCTTTATTCTGCTGCAATATTTCTTGACGTAACATCGCATCACCAACCACTATGGCTCGATAACGATTCATACGCACCGCTTGTTCTTCCGCGCCGACTGGTATATATGAATAAAAATAATGCGTTTTTTCGTTAGCGGTGCTATTACGAGCCTCAGAATTCTGGTTTCGCGTATGTTTTGAAGAGCGAGTTATGAAAGGAAAACCGGCCCGGACCATAAAAACGGAAGGCTGAATCGTTTTATCTTCAAAATTTAAACTGAAGCCTAAATCAGCCAGTTACTTGCTGCCATCTTCCCTGTATAATAATCACTTGCTCTTCAAATATTGTGTGCGATATCTTCCATTCACAACGCTGATTTGGTTTTAACTTTCATCTGCTTCGTGCTTTGATCGTTCTTCGTTGATAACAGTTGTCATTAGTATAAAAACTTCTTTTCGGCACTAACGTGCTTTTCAAAGGGTCAGATAGATATCATGGCTGCTGATTTCCAAATCATCATGAATATCACTTGCGTTTGCTATGATGATCAGATATTTCTCCATTTGCTGAAATGTTTCTTTTCATAGCTTCAAATGGCATAGTTGTCTTATCTGCTGACCCCAAATTAACTGTTGTGGGAGAATAACTACCAATATATTAGTCTTTCCTAAATGTTTTAACACCGGCTTGATCACTTCATTAATTATAGGTGGCTGCTGTAACAGATTTCTTCTTTGGGCTTTCACCCAGTACGTGAATGATCACATCTTTTAAATATTACTTACTTCACTGGGTTTTCATTTCTTTTATCCTTTGGACTGGTTTTTAATATAAGTCTGACTATCACATCTTTGTAAACACATGACCATGTGGTTTATGTTCATCCTAACGGATTTGATGGTCAGTGAACTAATCATAACTTCATGCCTAAAAATGTTCTGTTAATAACTGGACGGTTTGTCGGATACGTTAGTACCCCTAATATGGACACCTAATTCTTTTTTTTACATGCATCTTGATCGCTCGAACAGTCGTGTTGACTCATTTCTCTTTACCGATTGTATTCAGCTGCTTTATTAGAAAACAATCTTCTTGGCGATTTCAAATCATTTCGCTAAGCAAAATTCAAATCTTCAAAGTCGTCCAGATACACAACTCAGGAAGATTTTTTGCCTTGACACGTGTGCACCATTTGAGTTGATCAAAGCTGGTTTCCATTATAATAACGACAGGGCATTCTCAAGTATGCGGCTGGAACGCAAATGTAATGGAGGTGTGACAACTTCCTGCAACAGACGGCTAGCCGTTTCATTGTCCTGGCTCGTCAATTCCAGGAGGTGGCAGTTAACGCTCTAGTACTTCCGCTCAGCTTCTACCTGTTTAACTGCTTCCCACCACAAGTTCATCATGACATCTTCTAACAAGCATAACTTGCAGTTGGGTTTAGACGTTTCCTCAGATCACGCGAATGCCAAACGCTATCATGTCGACTGGAACCATCTGTTTCTTCTCCTTCCATTCTCTCTGCCACACACTGCTTTAGGCTGACTTCCTTAAGGATGCTCTATAAATTCTGGTGTTGTTCCTGGCATCCGCAATTGCTGCACCTCTTGCCATATAATCTTTCATAAATTCCCATATTTCTTCTGGTGTCACATGATAGTGTGAACTTTCTTATGTTCCCAAACATGGAGTCCGGCGATAGGCTGTAACATCACTGGAATCTTTAGCACTTTCTAAGATTTCATTAAATGATCCGGTTTTAATTCATCGGGTCTAAGAACAATTGACTCCCAATGCATCAACTCCTACAGCCCTCACCAAGCATTAATAAATGTTTCCGGATCATTCCGAATAATATTCTTCCATTTTGCTCGAAGATCATTGTAGCTCTCGCACTGAAGGATATTGTTGCTGACCGCCAAGGAAGCGACTTCCCCTCACTTGCCGGAATCACTTTCATTGTCTCCAAGCAGTACCAAGATCTGCTGAATCGCTTCTGTTTCTCAAAGGGATGGAAATGCCTTCATCCGATGTCAATATTCCCCATTGGCTCTGGCGACGGTGGTCAATATCAGAACAATATAAGAGTCATCTTCTCTTCAGCTTCTGTTCTTGCTACTCTTGTTCTCTGCTGCTTAACGGCATATCTTTCACTCGTATTTTGCTTCTTCCATCTTTAATCAGTTGCACCCAAATGCTTATTTGTTGTAAAGTCTGCTCCCGCTTTCAGATAGTTTTTTTATGAATCGATCTTAAACTAAATCCGGGCGGTCAATATTTAATTCTTCTGGAGGATATCCCTGCGCACTTAATCCTGCGTTCTGGAGCTGTGTTCCCCATCGCTCCATCAAATATTAAAAGTTCTTTTCCTAATCGGTTCTGTAACATCTTTGTCCTCTCTTTCTAAACGGGCAGAATCTTCTTTTCATCGCACAATTTCCACCTGATTTCTTTCGTTTATCGCTTCCGATACCAATCAATCTAACATAGACTTCTGTGGGATCAAAAGATTATTTGGCGTGATCGTGACTCGATCTTCCTTGGTATATCTAGTAATATAGCAATTCTTTTTGTTGAATTCAAGTGGAAAATCTCCATATCCCAGGACATGCGATATGTTCGATTTATCAAACCAAATTTTCTTCACATATCCTGTCACAATATTCTTCCAGATAAGCACTTGCCGCAGCATCCATAACCGTGAATTTTGTCATGTTAACCTTTGCATAAAACTTGATTTTACGCTCACTTAACAATCCCCAAAGGTGCATCCGATCGTACATTCTTCACGATCTTCCAGCATATCTTCCATCTGCTGCCCTAAAATCTCATCCCCTGATTCCTCTAATCTCAATGGATCTTTCGCCAGTTTAAATCTTTTTCACTATCACTTTGGAGCTTGCTATCTGTTCGTCTCTTCTATACATTCACCCAAAGACTTGAAATCCTAGGTCAAACCTTCCAAACATTGGTGCCTGATATCCAAAATATTTTCAAACATTTCTCTTACAACCTGAAAATCCATCTTAGTTTAATTCTTTCAATACCAGCTGGAATACTGTCAAATACACGCTGCGCTGTTTCTGCACGATTCATTGTGTAAATGAATCCCATCAACTCCATTTGTGATCGATCAATGATCTGTTGTGCTGTAGTTGATTCCGATTTCTTTTCATAGCTTCTGGTTTATCATAATGTGCCTCGATCATTGTAGATAACTATGGGATCATTGCATCCACACATCTTTGTTGTACGGATCAGAGATTTCGCATTCGTAATTGGCATGATTCCTGCAAAATTGGTACTGTGATACCGATCTTTCTTTGCTTCTCTGACTAATCTGTAATAATAATCATTGTCAAAGAAAATCTAATTTACTAAATGTTCTGCTCCTGCATCTACTTTCTTCTTTAATGCTTCTAAAATCTTTCTTAAACCCATCAGCTTCCCTGATGTGTCTCTGATAACATGCTCCTGATAAGCAAATTGTCGCCCCAAAATGTTCTCCGATAAATTCATTTAATTCACTTACGCCAGTGAAATTCCAGATTCTCCAGGATCAAAAGTTTGTTGCATCTGCAGGATAATCTCACGCCAATGCTAAGATATTATCGATTCATTTCCCAACTTTCAGACGTTCCACATTCGTATTTGATATCCTCTTTTGTAAGATAAAATGCAACTTAAATGTGCTACAGATTCAATTCCATATTCATGGCAATGACTGATGCGATTTCTACTCAATTTCAGCATAATAACTTTCTTCTCCTTTTTCAAGAACTCCCTTTCCCATGGATGCTTCCATAAATTTCTTTTTTCCATCATTTCAACATCTTCCACTGGGATGATCATTTCAAAAGTTACGTTATCTGTATATATGGTATCCAACACCGGAATATGATCTGTTGCTGTCAGATACTGTATCTTTCCTGATGTTGTATAGTCACATGTTAAACTCATTTTCTGACCAAGACATTTTTCAATTATGGTGCTTGCTTTGATTCCTTCTTGTGTTCTCTTTGTATATGCACGAATCAGACCTCCTGTTCCAAGCAGAGTGCCTCCAAAGTACCTTGTGACTACTGCTACTACATTGTGCAGTTCTTGCCCTGTCAATACTTCTAGCATTGGTTTTCCTGCTGTTCCGCTTGGTTCTCCATCATCGCTGCATCTTAATGCCGGCTGTTTTTCTCCAATGCTATATGCCCAGCAGTTATGTCTGGCATCCCAGTATTGTTTTTTTATCTTTTCTACAAAATCCTGTGCTTCTTCTTCTGTCTGTGCTGGTGCAATATGTGCGATAAATCTTGATTTTCTTCTCTGAAATCTCTGCTTCCCTTCCTTGTATAAAATCTTATATCTCTGACTGCTCATTTTCTTCCTCCCTGATCATGATCTCATCTAATGATTCTGCTAATGAAATTGGTGTTACTTTATATTTTATCAGACTATTGATCATATGTCCTATCACTTCCGCTGAATCTGTAATCTTCGGTATACTGTCCCATTCGATCAATCCTGCATCTTCCTGACTTTTTTTTCAGTGCCACTCCATATATCTGATGTACTGGATCTTCCATTAAATAGTAGGATACTACATTTTCCCTGGCTTTGTCATCATAAAACACCTGTTTCCCCATAAATTTTTTTCTCGTAATTGTTACTCATAATAATTTCCTCACTTATTAATTATTCTTCTGTTTGCATGTTACATGGCCGGTTTACTTGAACTTTCTTATTTGGTATAATGCTTATCAGGAGGTTTAGTATGAAATACACCAAACAAAATATTGAGAAGCAGAGAAAAGTTCTTTCTTCTGATAAAGTACGGAAGAATTCCAGTGTTTCTCTCTTTCTTTTTTAAATATGTTTTTTATTGTTTCCATTATCCTGATCGTTGCCGGTCTTGGCCTTGGTGTGATTTGTTCGTTGGTATCCTTAAGACAACTCCACAGATCACCAAAAATTCCGTACATTCCAAAGGGCTATATCACAACGATCTATGATAATAAAGGTCAGACAATCAAAAACTTTATCAAACCATGATTCTAACAGAATTTATACTCCTCTGTCATCCATCCCCAAAGATCTCCAGCATGCATTTATTGCCATTGAGGATGAACGGTTTTTACAGCCATAATGGTATTGATTTGTACGGGATCATTCGAGCTACCTTCCTTGGTATTCGTAACCAATCATTAAGCCAAGGGGAAGTACAATCACACAGCAGTTGATCAAGAATAATCTGTTAGAATCCAACCTGAAAAAACTATGATGGAACGTCTGGAACGTAAGATCAAAGAACAGTCTCTTGCACTAGAACTTGAGAAAATTGCTTCCAAGAAATATATATTGGAAGAATATTTGAATGCGATCAATCTTGGAGAAGGAACTTTGGTGTTCAGACAGCATCTCAGAAATATTTTAACAAAGATGTCTCTGATCTGACACTTTCAGAATGTGCTTTCTGGCAGGAATCACAAAAAATCCTACACGTTTAGATCCAATTACTCATCCGGAAAGCAACGCTTCCAGAAGATTACTTGTTTTACAAAATATGTTAGATCAACATTATATCACAAAATCTCAATATAGAGAAGCACTTCGTGATGATGTATACACAAGAATTCAAAAAATGCTGCTGCATCTACAACAAAGAAAAACACGAATTCTTATTTTGAAGATGCACTGATCCTTCAAGTTGTAAAAGACTTAAAAAGCAAACTCGGGTATGATGAGACAAAAGCTTACAGTGCAATCTAAGGTGGCGGATTAAAATATATTCTACGCAAGATACTGCAATTCAAAATATCGCGACAGTATCACTAGCAACCCAGCAAACTATCCTAAAGCCACAAAAATAGCTTTAACCTGCTTTTCACGGTGCGTGCAGCTTCCGAGAGACAAATACTTACACTGAACATAATCTGCTTCATTACATGAAGACCCATAAACTAGAAACAGCCTGGTTTTCCAGAATGCTCTGATGCAAAAGAAACTCGCTAAATATAAACATTATATAAAAGATAAAGGTGCAATGATCATCGATGAGACTTCACAGCCAACGATCCAGCCACAAAATTTCTTTAACGATCATGAATCAGTCAAATGGTTCTGTAGAAGCTTTAGTTGGAGGACGCGATCTGAAGACTTCAGATCTTTCACTAAACCGTGCTACTACTTCAACCAGACAGCCTGGATCAACATTTAAGATTTTGTCTGCATTTTTACCAGCCCTTGATAAAATCATATGACACTTGGAACAGTTTATGATGACGCTCCATACAACTATAACGATTCCAATCGTCCGGTGCATAATTATTACAAAAGGTTACAAAGGTTATTCAACGATCCGTGAAGCGATCACCCAATCAATGAATATTGTCGCAGCAAAAACTATTTCTGATGTAACACCAAAAAGACATCTTTTGATTACCTTACAAAACTTGGTTTTTCAACACTTGTTTCCAATGAGTTTACATCTAACGGTAACGTATATACGGATATCACACAGTCATTAGCCCTTGGCGGTCTGACATATGGTGTCACGAATATGGAATTAACTGCTGCCTATGCTTCTATTGCCAATGGCGGTATGTATAATAAACCTGTTTTATATACAAAGGTTGTCGATCAAAAATGGAAATGTCCTGCTTTCTAACAAACCAAAGAAGAAACGGATTATGAAATCAAGCACCGCTTTTTCTGCTTACCGATGCCATGAAGGATGTCATTGCCAAAGGAACTGGTAAAGACGCAAAACTGTCTTCTCCTATGGCTGTCGCAGGAAAAACTGGTACAACCTCTAACAATTACGATTACTGGTTCAGCGGTTATACACCTTACCACACGGCTTCTATATGGATGGGATACGACAGCAATACAAATTTCAATTCCGAAAACACACATAAGAAACTATGGGCAAAGATCATGAATCAGATCATACAGACAAAACTGAGAAAACTAAGAATTTCTCAAAACCATCAAATATTGTCAAGGCAAAGATTTGTAAAGAGTCTGGAAAACTTGCCATCAAAGGAGTCTGCGACCACGACCCTCGCGGTAACTGTATCATCACTGAATATTTTGAAAAAGGCACTGTTCCAAAACAAACTTGTGATACTCATGTAGCTGTTGAAATCTGCAAGAAAACAGATAAACTTGCCAATAAAAATGTCCTAAATCCGAACGTATCAAGAAAGTTTATATCGTCCGAAAAAATGGAAGTCACGGAAAAACAGCAGATACAAAATTCCTGCTTCCAAAAAATATCAATCTAATTCCTGCACAATGCATTAACAAAAAATAAAAAACAGGGAATTCCTCAAAGAAGAATTCCCTGTTTTTTATTTTTTATCTTCGGTTGAAAGATCAATGATGCAAGATATGAAAAAATCAATGCAGCAGATGTTCCCACAGCTGCTGCTGTAAAGCCTCCTTCAAACAATCCTAAAAACCATGTTTATCAATTGCTTCTTTCATTCCTTTCCACAAACTGAACCCAAATCCTGACAGCGGAACTGTTGCCCCACACCTCCAAATTCTTCGATTTTTATAAATTCCAAACGCTCCAAGAAGAACTCCTGTAATGACTAAAATTACCATGATCCTTCCAGGCTGCAGTGTCGTATGATCCATAAGAATCTGTACAAGAATACAGATGATTCCTCCTGTGATAAATGCCCTGATATATTCCATTATTCATTTTCTCCTTCCAAAACAATTGCATGCGCAATTCCAGCAACACTTTCCCTTCATTAAAACTTGTCTTTGACATCAATGCTCCTGTCGGCACAAATAATACACGTTTCCATATTCCGTCAGTTATCTTCTTTATGATCATTGCTGCCAGCACAACTGCGCTACATGCACACCCAGAACCTCCTGAATGGGTATCTTGTTCTTCACTTTCATAAATCTCAATTCCACAATCTCCATATACTCCTGAAAGATCATAACCATTTTCACGAAGTAAATGAAGCAAGATCTTTTTCCAACTTTCCCAAGATCTCCTGTATAAATCGCATCATAATCTTCTGGCTTTGTATTAAAATCCACAAAATGCTGATAGATCACTTCCGCTGCAGCCGGTGCCATACAAGCTCCCCATATTCATCGGATCTTCCATTCCATAATCTACAATCTTTCCTGTCGTGATTCCCTTGATCTTTACTGATCCCTTCATCTGATACAACAAACCCTCCAGAACCTGTGACTGTCCATGTTGAAGATAACGGTCTTTGATTCCCATATTCCAAAGGAAAACGGAACTGTTTTTCCGCACTTCCGATATGACTTGAGGCAACTGCAAGTACATGCTTTACAAAGTCTCCTGCAATACTCATAGCCGCCAGTGATATGCCTCTCCTACTGTCGAACAAACCCCAAATATAGACAAACAAAGGTTTCAAGCTCTTTCATACCAGAAAACGTCGCTGTGTTCTGTTCCAGAAGATCTCCAGCAAATGCATACCGGATATCTTTTGTATGAAGCCTTGCTTTTTGATCGCAAGCATAGCGGCCTGTTTCATAAAACGTCCTTCAGCAAAGCTCCCAGCTTTTCTGTCCAAAATAAGGATCTTCTATAATCTGATCGATCGCATTTCCTAATGGCCCTTCTCCTTCTTTCTGTCCTGCAACCGATGCCCAGCCTTTTTATATATGGTGTCTTACTAAATTCAATACTTTGGATTCCTTTCCTCATTGTCATAAAAACCACCCCCACTGCTTTATAAACAAATAAATAAGACCTGCCAGAAATGATGAAAAAAATTCCATATAAAATAACCGGACCTGCAATCGTAAAGATTTTTCACGCAATACCAAACACCTGTCCTTCTTTCTGGTACTCAATTGCTGCCGATGCTACAGAATTAGCAAATCCTGTGATCGGTACAAGTCCTCCAGCGCCTCCAAATTTTGTAATTTTCCCATATAAATTAAATCCTGTTAAGATAACACTTAATAAAACAAGTTCAATCGTCACATAAAAAGCAGAGAATCTTTTTGGAAAGGCCAAAATATGTTATCATTGTCTGCTTCATCATTTCACCCCAAAACACAAAACACACCTCCAACCACAAATGCCTTTGCACAATTTAATAAACTGTTATGTTTTGGTGTAAGATTTTTACGATCTGCTGATATTCTTGTTTATCCGGTTCTTTTTTTCATTTTTAACCACCCTTTCATAGATTGATTTAACGGAATATATAAAAATACATATAGCATCCAAACATTTTCCCTAGCGCAATTCCATAAATAACATATGGAATCCCTGACCTTAGTTTTAATCTCTTGAAAAAATCGGAAGACTTTTGATCGTCTCCGCCAATGCTCCGATCATACATCCAATAAATATGCCTCAAAAGATTCCATAAGCTGCCAGCAACCAGTATCCAGCCCTTATCGACCATCTGTAGATAAATGCTAATGTGCCAAGAATCCCTCCTGCTGCCACAAAACTTTCATACGCTCTTGCATACTTTATGCTTTTTTGTAAGGCCTGCAAGTCTTGGGAATCACACCCAGCATACTTAAAAATGCGAGAAAACTGGCTGCAATAAGTCCTCCTGCACAAATCCGTAAAATATTAAAAAGTATACTACGAATCCACATCTTCTTCCTCCTCTTTGCGGCCTGCATCAATCATTAATGTATCATTTACATCTCTTTCATAAAGCCGCATCTGCACTTCGAATGGTGTCGGATCATCATTTAGTTTGATCTTTCCTGCATGATTGAAAAAGATGATGATTCCTATTGCCAAACCTATCGTATATGAAACATGAAGAAGATTCGGGCCATTTGGAGCACTTCCCATGATCATTTCATAAACATTATAAAAAAATTCCTCAATTCCAACATCTGTGTTATATGTCATGATTGAAAAAAACCAAAAAACGCAACGAGCATCACAAATAAGATTTTTCCATAATGCATGATCTTCGATTCATCTTGTTTCTTTTTTTGTAATAGACACAAAAATCTTGGTGGTCCAAGATTTATCACATCTAACGTTTATCTACTTTTTGATCTTCTCGATCACTTTAAGAACTGAAAAACATTTTCTCTGATTACCTCTGTCTATAAAATGATAAATACTCTTATTCTTAATCTGTTGTTCCATATCTTTATCGGTGCAGTATAAAAGACATAATATCTTTTCATTTTAATTTTCTTTATGATCAATGCATACACTTTCTTCCACCTTAATATACACATTCATTTTTTATCACCTCAGCGTTATTATCTGTTATTTTTGGCTTTTCATTCATAAGTTGCAAGAAAAATGATGTGGTGTTATAATCTCATAGTGACTTTTATCGATAAATCAAAGGAGAATGGCCATGGAACAAGAACAATTAACACTTTACAAACTTATGATTTTATATTTAATTGAGAAAGTGGATTTTCCTTTGAGTAATTCCCAGATATCTGAATTTATTCTGGATAAAGGCTATACGAACTATTTTACCGTTCAGAGAGCTTTTCATGAGCTAGAGGAAGAGAATATGCTCAGAGTTAAACAAATCCGTAATATGAGCCATTATGCTCTTAGTGATGAGGGGTTTAGAAGCGATCGAGATGTTTGAATACCAGATTCCGAATTCGATCAAAGAAGATATCGCACAGTTTCTAAAAAGAAAAAGAATACGAACTGCGTAAGGAAGCGAATGTAAAAAGCAGATTTTTATCCATCGAAAGGTGATGAATACACGGTAAATCTTAAGATCAGTGAAAAAGAAAGCCCGCTCCTTGAGATTAACTTAAATGTCGTCTCAAGAGACCAGGCAGTTTACATATGCGACCATTGGGAGAAGAAACACCTGATGTCTATTCCATGCTAATTGAAAAATTATTATTTGACGAGCCGGATAAGTAATTATTCGGTTTCTTCTTTTTCAAGGACGATTTTTTCAATGAAATCCCAGATTTCATCTCTTCCCTGTTTGGATAAGGCTGAGAATGGGAAGATTGGTGTTTCCTTGTCCATCTGAAGCTCTGTGCGGATCTCTTTTTTAGATGTTTTGGCACCTGGCTTCTTTTAATTTGTCAAGCTTTGTTGCGATGATCACTGGACGGTATCCATTGTGAAGGATCCAATCATACATCATGACATCATTCTTTGATGGTTTATGTCTGATATCGATTAGTAAGAATACCATTCTAAGCTGTTTTGATGTCTGTAAATAGTTCTCGATCATGTGTCCCCATTTTTCCTTAACAGACTGTGTTACTTTCGCAAATCCGTATCCTGGAAGGTCTACATAATAAAGTTCTTCGTTAATATTATAATAATTGATCGTCTGTGTCTTTCCTGGCTGTGCAGAAATTCTTGCGTAGGATTTACGATTCATCAATGCATTGATCAGTGATGATTTTCCTACATTCGATTTCCCCTGCAAATGCTACTTCCGGCAATGTGTTGTCCGGTAATTTACTGATTCCACAGACGGTTTCTAAATTTACACTTTTTTATGATCATGTCAATCTCTAACGTAAAATAAATCCATTACCGAACATATTCTACGTTATCCCCTATTATTTGTCAATGGAGACATGATGAATGGGCTTTGTATTTTTTTGTGATCGGAAGTATCTGATATCCCTCTTTTTTGTGTTTTTTGATCAGCGAGTCTAATCCTTTTACTGTATTTTCGTCTCATGAAGGTCATGCATCAGGACAATGCTTGTCTTTTGTCTTCTGACATCCTTTAATATCTTGATTCAACTCATAAGAACTGGCATTAAAATTGATCATCTTCATTTAATGCATTCCAGTCAAAATATAAGATGCCTTTTGATTCACATATCGGATATACGGTTTGATGTCTCCAGCACAATGATTACTGCTGCCTCCTGGAAAACGATAAATATACGAGCTTTTACTTCTGTTGGGTCATATAAATATTTCTGTAGTTTCATCAAATCTTTAGAAAATGCTCCACACTTCCATAAATCTGATCATAATTATGATGAGCTTCTGGAATATCAGCTTCTAACTTGTTGATCGCAGCAAACAGATCTTTTAAGTTTGCTGTGATATCTTCTAACAATTTTTCCTGTACAGAGCTGTCAACACCAACTGTCTTTAATTCAGCAACGCCATTTGCAAGTTTTCTCTGGTATTTCATAACTGCTGGAACAATCTGTTTCTTAGCAATATCTAATGTTGCAAGTCCTTCAATATTAATTGTATTAGAATACTGTTCATATAATACTTCAACACGAGACTCTAATTCTTCTTTTGTGTATACTCCAAATTTCTCAAACATCTTAACTGCTTTATCTGTTGTTAATGTTGGGATTGCATCTACCATGCTGTGTAAGTTTGAAAGTCCTCTTCTCTCAGCTTCAGCTACCCATTCGTCAGAATATCCGTTACCATTAAAGATAACTCTCTGATGCTGTGTTAATAATTCTTTTGTGATCTCGTGAGCTTCCATAGCTACTGCTTCAACTCCGCCTTCTACTTTCTCTAATCTGTCACATACATCTGCAAAGACATCTGCTACGATTGTATTTAATACAACGTTTGGATCAGAGATAGACTGTGTAGAACCTACCATACGGAATTCGAATTTGTTGCCTGTAAATGCAAATGGTGATGTTCTGTTACGGTCTGTAGCATCTTTCTCAAATGCTGGTAATGAATGAACACCAGATGCTAATTTGTCTCCATGTTTAGATTCTGTCGCTCACCTCTTGTTACAAGCTGTTTTTACAACATCTTCTAACTGATCTCCAAGGAAGATGGATACGATTGCTGGAGGTGCTTCATTAGCACCAAGTCTGTGGTCATTTCCTGGTGTGGAAGCTGACATACGAAGTAAATCTGCATGTTTATCCACTGCTGCAATAATAGATGCTAAGATCAGTAAGAACTGCTGGTTTTCATGAGGAGTTTTTCCTGGATCTAACAGGTTCTTTCCTTCATTTGTTACCATAGACCAGTTGTTATGTTTTCCTGATCCATTGATTCCTGCAAATGGTTTCTCATGAAGTAAGCATTTTAATCCATGACGTCTTGCTACACGTCTCATTGTTTCCATTAATAACTGGTTGTGGTCTGTTGCCACGTTGTTTGAGTTATAAATTGGTGCTAATTCGTGCTGTGCTGGTGCTACTTCGTTATGTTCTGTCTTCGCACTGATTCCAAGTTTCCATGCTTCGATATTTAAATCTTTCATGAATCCTTCGATTCTTGGTTTGATGATTCCAAAGTAATGGTCATCCATTTCCTGACCTTTTGAGGCATTGCTCCGAATAATGTACGTCCAGTGAAAGATTAAGTCTTTTCTCTGTTTATATTTTTCTTCATCAACTAAGAAATATTCCTGTTCTGGTCCAACGGATGTGCTAACACGTTTTACATTCTTATTTCCTAATACATTTAATAATCTTGTTGTCTGGATATCTAATGCCTGCATAGAACGAAGAAGTGGTGTCTTCTTGTCTAATGCTTCACCTTTGTATGAACAGAATGCTGTTGGGAATACATAAGATACAAGCATTATCTGTTTCTTTTGATGAATGCTGGTGATGTACAATCCCATGCTGTATATCCTCTTGCTTCAAATGTTGCTCTTAATCCACCAGATGGGAATGAAGATGCATCTGGTTCACCTTTGATCAGTTCTTTTCCTGAGAACTCAAGTAAAACTTTACCATCGTCTGTTGGGTTAATGAAAGCGTCATGTTTCTCTGCTGTCACACCTGTTAATGGCTGGAACCAGTGAGTATAATGTGTAGCACCCTTTTTCAATAGCCCATTCTTTCATCTCATTCGCAACTACGTCTGCAATTGCTGGATTTAATTCTGTTCCTTCTTCGATTGTCTTTTCAGATCTTTGTAAACGGCCTTTGGAAGACGTGCTTTCATAACACTGTCGTTAAATACGTGGGATCCGAAGATTTCTGATACATTGATTTTTCCCTTCATAGAGTTCTTCCTTTCTTCTCTTACATTTGAAGCATAATCTATATATTTTTCTTCTATTATCTAACTGATAGTAGAAAAAAAGGGGCGACAAACAATATGAAACTAATTGTTTGACGCCCTTGTCAGTAACTTCACTGGTTATAGGATACAATGATTCTTTTTGAAAATCAAGCCCTTTTTTTGTATTTTATCCATGTGATCGTTCCGCCTTTGGTTGTTGTTTTTACTGTCTTATATGCTGCTTTTCCTGCTTTCATCTGCACTTTGTAGCTTGCATATCCTGTGACATTTTTAAATGTTACTTTAACTGTCTTGCTTCCGAATTTGGCTTTGGCTGCATAGGCTTTAAAATATTTCTTTTGTTTTTCTTTGTTAGTTTGTATGGTTTTACTTTAAATTTGTAGGATGAGTCTTTGTTGACTTTGATCGTCTTTGATGTTTTCTTTCCTACGGTTGTTACTTTTTTTGTATTTACCTTTTCCTGCTTTGGCGTAAATGACATAGCCTTTGGCGGATTTTTTTTTTTCCATGTCAGTTTTACGCTTCTTGTACTTTTTTTTACTGTTTTTTGTGACTGGTTTTACTGTGATTACATCTGATTTTTTGTATCTTCAACTTTTTGCCTACTGACATAATATATTTAGAATCATTTGCAAAATAAATTGTACCATCTTCATCAACCACTACATCACTCGTACATCCTGTATTCTTTATGTCCCCAGTTGGTTCATAAACTGTTTCCAATGTTGCTGATGTTGCATCTTTTGAATCTTCAATTGCATAAATTCCACCTGGTTCATCATTAATTGTGAAATATACACGCACAGAATTTTCCCTGTTTTACAATTGTTGGTTCACACTGAGAATAATTAGATAATTCTACTGTATAATTTACTTTATACTTACCAGAACTTACATCTGCAACTGCCATATATCCTTTATCTTGAAATGCTTTTCCTTTTGATCCAGATACATAAACTTTTCCATTATATACTTCTGGTGTAGTTGAGGAATATCCTGTTTCATATAATCTGACTTTTTTCTCATCTTTTAATTTTCCATCAGCTGATACTTTGATACCGTACAGATCATTTGTTCCTGCTACAAAATAAATTGTTCCTGTCATTTCATCATAAGTGATATTACCAGAAAAAGCTTCTCCAATATCCTTTGTATCTGTAACTTTATCATTTGTTGTATCGATCATTGTTAAAGTTCCTGCTGTATCAGAAATAACAATGTATTTTCCAAGAACTACACCTTTTTTTCAAATAAAATTTTCCTGTTTTAGATTCTACTACTTTTTTCATTGTTTTTCTTCATCAGGTTTTGTTTTATCATCATCTGATGTCGTTACAACATAATAAGAAAATGGTGCACCATTATCATACCAATCTGTTGTCTTGGCTGTTGTCCCAAAATATAATTTTCCATTTGTAAATACGAAATCAGAGTTAATTGCATTCTTATTTTCATCTGTAATCCATAAAGATTCTAATGTGTTCTCATCAAATGCCTGTACACGACCATTGTCGTATCCTACATAAACCTTACCATCTCCATATCCAATACTGCTGACATATCCCTGAATATAAGATTCATCACAATATTTCTGTTCTTTTAAAATTGTTCCATCTTTCTTATCAATTTTCATGATACGATGTTTTGCATCATCTGCTACATAAAGGTAGTTTCCAACCAACTTGATCTTAGATACTGTGTTATTTGCATATGTTTTCTCATCAAATGGTTCTCCAACTTTCTTTGCCCACTTAAGCACCGCCTCACTACTACTCTTCGCTGGCTGCACATCCGTCACTGCTGCTTTTGCACTAACCCCTGATGTCATCAGCACGACAACAGACAATGCCACTGCCGCTACACGTTTCATCGTTCTCATAAATTCCTCCTTGTTATGTCTCATTGATTGATTAGTTTCCTGACTTCTTCATCTTTGAAGAAACCATATTTATATTTAACCCTGTTTAGTTTCTTCACAAAAACAGGTGTTAAAATCCATAAAAATATCACATTCGATACGCAGTATTCAATCGTCACTGGAACCGAAGTTCCTAATACAGCCACATACCGCATCCACTGAAATCCATCTCCTGCTGCCAGAAGTGTCCAGATATCCATCACAAAAGAATATGAAATTCTGAAAGAATCCCAAAATCGTTAACAGTATCTTACTGTTTTCCAACCATTTTCTCTGATTTAAAATTCCTGAGATCCATCCGATCATTCCCCATGCAAGCATCTGAAATGGAGTCCATGGTCCTTGTCCAAAAAAGAAGTTCGATACCACAGCACTTAAAGATCCACATAAAAAGCCAGATTCTCTTCCAAATGCCATACCACAGACGAACACCATTGCACTAACTGGTTTAAATCCTGGTGAAAATGCAAATAACATTCTGATGCAACCGTCAATGCGATCATCACCGCAAGCACGACACTGTCTCTTGTCTGTGGTTTCTTCTTTTCATATTTAAAATAGTATGGAATACATGATATACACACCATAAAAATGATCACCGCATTTAACATACGCTTACCACCTCCTGTGGCAGAATGATCACTTTCTCAAAATCTCTCGTAATCTTTGCACACTCTGTCGTATAGAAATAATTTTGTGCAAAAAACTTGATGGCTCATCAATTCCCTCAATTTTCCCATCAAACATCATTCCAACGCGGTCAGCATACTCAGCACAAAATTCCAGATCATGCGATACGATAAATATCGTTTTTCCCTGATCTGTAAGTTTGCGTAAAAGGTCTCCAAACTTCCTGCTGTGTTCCCGATCCATTCCTTTGGTCGGCTCATCTAACAGCAAGATTTCTGGATCTGCAAGCAATACCTTGACCAAAGCTGCCATCTGCTGCTGACCGCCACTTAGATCATATGGATGTGACTTCTTTTCTCTCATTAGATCCGCCATTTCCAATAATTTATCGATTTTTTACTTCTTTTTCTTTTCCCATCTCCAAAAAGGTCTTCAAACAACTGATCTTTTACAAACAATAGTGTTGGATCTTGTGGCATATAGATGATTTTTTCTTGCATTTTAATTTTCCATCAAATTTCATCTGCTTTACCATACAAGAAAGAAGTGTTGATTTTCCACTTCCATTTGCTCCGACAGCTGCAAAGATTTCACCTTCTTTAACTTCGACTGACAGATTCGAAAGAACATCTTTTCCTTTCTCATACCCTGCATATAAATGTGAAATTGAAAGAACTGTTTTTCTTTCAAAATGTGTTTTCTTTATTAACTGATATTCTTTTTTTTTCTGATCTGTTCTCTTGCTTCTTCCATCGAAAAGGTCAGTTCTATCTGAAATTTCTCTTCCAGCCGAAGAATCTGTGGCAGAGACTGTTCCAATGGATGATGTATTTTTTGAAGATGTCTTGCAACCTCTTTCGGATTTCCCTGTTCGATAACTTTTCCATCATCTAAGATCACACATTCATCTGCCATTTCCATCACATCTTCTAAATTATGGGATGTCAAAATAATCGTTAATCCAAATTCCTTATGTAATTTCTGAAGCATCACAAGAAAATCTTTCCTTGCCGCTGGGTCCAACTGTGCGGTCGGCTCATCTAAGATCAGTACTTTCGGATGCATTGCCATAACTGCTGCCAGATTCACCAATTGTTTTTGTCCACAAGATAGCTTGTCTGTATCTTCATGGTATATTTTCTGCAGATCAAAATAATTGACGATCTCGGCTACTGTTCGCTTCATCTGTTCATAAGGCATTGCAAGATTCTCAAGTCCAAATGCGATCTCATGCCATACGGTATCCATTACCATCTGAGCCGATGGATTCTGAAATAAATACCCAACTTCTTTTACAGACTGCAAGTCTTTCAATTGTTCTATTTCCTTCCCATCATATAAAACTTTTCCAGATCTTTTACCTCTTGGCAGCAATTCTTTTTTTTTAGATGTCTTAACAGCGTCGTCTTTCCACTGCCGCTTGGTCCTGCAATCAGAGTGATCTTTCCTTTTTTATTCTTAATGATACTTGCTTTAGAGAATTTCTATCCGACAGCATATATCGAAATGTTAAATTATTAATTTCGTACATCTAAATTCTCCTTCCACATGCATGGTAATAAAAACTGGAATGCCATCACAAGCATCCATAGAAGATCTCTTATCTGAAATGCTGGCATAATGATCATCGGATAAAAAAAAAATCTGGAATAATAATGGGTATATGCCCATAAATTCAGGATTATTAGAATCATGATCTCCATTATATGAATCCAGTCTTTTCTCTCCCACATAAATAAATGAAAATGTGTTCTCTTCAAAATCCCATAACCTCTTGCATTCATCGAATCCAGCTGGTCCATTGAAGATTCAAATGCCCATGTCGTTTCCATCGATACAGTATGCATAACTCGCTGCACCGCACGTTCTGATTTTAAGGATTTTCGTGTCTTTAAAATCTTCTTTGCATGGTTTTGATATCTAGGGATCAATCCAAATGCCATGGAGGTTATGACTCCAAGTTTTGGGAAGAATCTGCCTGATAAATAAATCCACTGTTCTTTCTTTATATATCGGTTAAAGATTGAAAAGACCAGTAAAAAAGATTCACTAGCACACATCCATAATGAATTCCATAAAGCAATGCTTCTTTCGTGATCCTTACGTGTGTGTCTACATACAGGATCGTTCTTCCTCTTTGTACAAATAACGGATTCGTTACAGCCACGATCACAATCAAAGCGATGAATAGAAAAAACTTTTTCAAACTCCGATTATGATAAAAGTACAACAAACATAAACAGATCATCTGCACTCCTGTCATCCACGGATGTCTGCTAAATGGAGCCAGTAAAAACAATCCTGCAAAATAAGTAAATACAACGAACGGATGGGCTCTTTTTAATGCCTTGATCATCTACAGATCTCCTCTGACACAAGTATACAGCCATTCCACTTTATCCCCATCATGAAGCTTACATTTCCCTGCCATATAGTTTGAAACTTACCATTGACACGGTACATCCATCCACTGTTTTTCCCACAATCAAATTCGTATAAACCGTCAATTCCTGCTACATATCCTTTAGAAACATCAATATCTACTCCCTGTTCTTTTGAGAACATCCATCACGGTATCGCCTTCTTCAAACTCCATCTTCTTCTCATAAATTTTCCCGCCAGATGGAACTTGATAATTGATTGCAATGCACTTTTTATTAGAAAGAACTGTTTTACAGCTGATCAGAAATTCACAAGATTGTTCTTGCTTTGCTTCTGTTGTCTGATTCTCTGCCGTCTGTGCTGTTGATTCATTTTTTTACTGGCTGTTGTTGTCTTTGTTGTTTCTTTTGTATTCTTTGTCTTTGTTGTTTTTTCTTTTGTATTTTTCGTCTTTGTCGTTTTCTTTTTGGATGTTGTTTTTGCGCTTGTCTTTTTCTTTTTATCTGTGCTGCTTTTGGTCTTTTTTTGCTGTCTTTCTTCTTTTGTGATTTCTTTTTTTTGAAGTTTTCTTTTTTCTCTTTTTCTTTTCGTTCTTCTTTTCTTTTTTTACTCGTTGTTTTTTGCTGCTTCTGTCTGCGTTTCATTTTCTTTTGCAGCTGTTGTTATCTGTGCCTGATCTTTTGTATCTTTCTTCTGTGTATTTGAACAGGCTGTCATCGATACTGCCATCAATGCAGAAATCAGCCATACCATATATTTCTTCATAAAAAAAAATAGGCCCTCCATGTATACGGCATAAAAGGACCTACTCTGGCTTATTTGTATAACAAAAAGACATGTATTCTTATTCATTTCTAAAAAACTACATTTTATTATCTTATCTTTTGTCATTCTGGCACCATGAGGGACGACTTCGTCTCTCGCAAAGTATATCCTTAGATCATGGCGAGTATTCCGGCTTAAGATCATCGTCTCGGCACCCTTCCCAGTTTCCCAGTGGTATATTACCTTGACTCCCTATCACGGCGGCGGGACCGCCCAGGTTTTTGCACCTGATTCCAATTTAAGATCTGACATGTCAGATCACCATGAAATTATGCGTTTCGTTTTTCTTATTTTCGTCTTTTTATTATGTAATATTTGTTATTTAGTTGTCAAGATTTTCGAGTATTTTTATAGGATTTCTCCATTTGTTTCGATGATTTTTTGATATTTCACAATTTTATCTGCTTTCCTGTTGGATCAATACGGTAGTTGCTTCGATAGATCAATCTGGACACTGGTACAAACTCATATCCTTTGCTTTGATATTTCTGATGATCTGCTTTAATGCCTGTTTGGTGCATTTTTGTTCCTGTGTGCATCAGGATAATACTTCCAGGTGATAAATTTTTATGTTCACAAACTTTCTTGATCAACTGTTCTTTGGTTGGTTCCTGCCAGTCTAAGCTGTCTACGTTCCATTGAATGATATAATAATTCATTTTTCTTGCATTCCTTACGACGGATTCGTTGTAGTCTCCATATGGTGCCCGAAAAGATCTATTTTGATACCTAACAATCCTTGAATCTTCTGTGTCACTCCTTGAATTTCTTCCTGCTGCTGTTTGTCTGTTAATTTTGTCATATATTTATGATGATCTCCATGACTTGCAATATCATGCCCTCCATCGTAGATTGTTTTGATATCCGCTGGATATTTGCTGATCCAGTCTCCACAGAAGAA
>VOFC01003891.1_pt1 | contig 26305 bp, 37 predicted proteins | sample 5384161 | NCBI WGS metagenome assembly VOFC01 (sample SAMN12384722, study PRJNA508395) | human gut metagenome | isolation source: healthy gut B | host: Homo sapiens | reverse complement strand
ATTATTGAATATATTCCATAATAATCTATATTTTAAATTGTTGTGGAATTGATTTTAAAATTAATTTCATTTTTATTGAATTTAAGTATAAAAAGTAAGCATAAATTTCTATTGTTACTATAGATAACTTGTCAATGTAAAATATGTATCAGTTCGAGTATAATGTAAAACGTTTTTTAAATAATATTTCTTTTCTACAAGAATAATAACATCTTTTGAACCTAGCACGTCGTCGGCCACGCCCCCAGCGGCCCCATACCTCATACGGGCCTCGGTACATCCCAGTTCGGGATAGCAGGCCAGCGCGGCGAGCATGTGGCCCGGAAGGTCGATCTCGGGGATCACCGTAATGCCGCGGGCAGCCGCATAGGCCACCACCTCGCGGATCTCGTCCTGCGTATAGTAACCGCCGTAGGGCACGCCGTCGTACTGGTCCCAGTTCTTCTTGACGACCGTACCCTTGCGGATGCTGCCGAATTCGGTCAGACGGGGGTAGCGCTTGATCTCGATGCGCCAGCCCTGGTCGTCCGTGAGGTGCCAGTGCAGGCGGTTGAGCTTGTGGAAGGCCATCAGGTCGATGATCTTCTCGACCTCCTCCTTCGAGAAGAAGTGGCGCGCCACGTCGAGCATCAGGCCGCGGTAGGCAAAGCGCGGGGCATCGTCGATCGCAACGCACGGCAGCGTCCAGGCGGTCGCGGCATCGGCCTCACCGCCGAAGAAGGCGGCGGGCAGCAGCTGCTTGACCGTCTGCACGGCATAGAGGAAGCCGGGCAGCGACGACGCACGGACCGTAACGCCCGAAGCGGCCACGTCGAGCTGGTAGCGCTCGGCTTCGAGCGCCTCGTCCACGATGAAGCGGAAGCCCTCGCCGGCCGCCGGGTCGGCGACATACGACACGGCGCTCCCCCGGCCTGCGTGGCCTCCGACAGCCGGGCGGCAAACTCCTCGACCACGGCACGCGAAGCCTCGTCGAGGCGCTCGTCGCAGGTGAAGGCGGCACCCGCCACGGCATACGTGCCCGAGCGGGGGTCAGCTCATTGGGATAGGGAATCAATTCGTAGGTGTTCGTCTTCCCGGCACACGAGGCCAGGAGCAGCGACGACACGAACAAGGCAAGCAATCTGTTCATAACGTATTTTTAGAAATTAGGTTTCGGCACAGGCATCCGCCCGGCGGGCCGGATGCGGTTTGGGAGCAAGTTATCTGCAAAGATAACGGTTTCAGCGGAAGAAACCGCCGGATCTCTCCGAAAATCGGGCAAAACAGCAAAAAAGCGGCGGCGGCTCCCGGTTTTGCGCGCCTCCTTCCGAAAAGGCCCGCCGCAAAGCAGCGAGCCCCCGTTTCGAAATTCCGGCAGCGATCAGAAGTTGCCCTTGCCGGCCTGATCCCACCACAGGCGCGTACCGGCATTGTCGCCGCTCGTACCGCCCGTTGCCTCGGCGTTGAGCATTCCGATGGCGGCATTCACCGCCTCGGTGTTCGAGTTGAGTTCGTTCTCGTTGTAGGGCAGACGGCGCGGACCATCCTCGGTGCTGACTACACCGTTGCTCTCGTTCTGCTTGACCAGGAAGAGCTTCGGATAACCCGTCCGGCGGTACTCGGCCCACGCCTCGTTCGAGAGCGGGAAGAGGGCGATCCACTTCTGCGTGATGATGCGCTGGAGCTTCTCCTCATCCGTGGCCGCATCATTCCACTTTTTACGCTCAGGTCGTTCTCGTTCACCGAGTTGTAGCCCGACGTTGCAGGATCTACATAGTCGAGCGGCAGCGACGTACCATTGATATAGGCATTGATCGTCTCGTCCGAAGCCAGCGTGCTCCAGTTGTCGGGCAGCGCCTGCTTGAACTCGCTGTATCCCCTGCTCAGCAAAGGCGGCGCGATAGGCATACTGGTTCCGATCGAGGTGCGGATACCCGTCTCGTAGAGCGTCTGCACGCTCTCGCTGCCCAGATTCCAGCGCAGCTCGCCTCGGCACGCAGGAACCACCCTCGGCGGCGAACAGAATGGGCTGCGGCATCGTGAAGGTTCCGGCCCATCCCGAATAGTTGCTGTACATGTTGGGCTTTGCCGCCGATCGGACAGCCGGCCGGCAGACCGAGATAGGAGGTTCCCGGCTTGAGCTTCGCCCGTATCGGGATCGGTCAGATAATCCGACTCGTTGAAGATCTCGAATCCGTTGTCGTCAGTACCGATGGCCTTGGCTCCGCTCTTGACGATCGGCTTCGTGTTCTTCGTGAAGTAGAGCGGCAGACGCGGGTCGTTGTAGCCCTTGAGCATCGTTACGAGCGAAGCGTTGGCGCCGCAGTCGCCCCAGTTGAACATGAGCCACATCTGTTCTCGAAACCCTTCGAGATGAGGATGTCCGTATCGGTCAGCACGCCGCCCTGAACGGCCTCGGCCGCATACTGCTGGGCCAGCGCCGGAGCAACCTTCACCATGCGTAGGGCGATGCGCAGCTTGAGCTGGTTGGCCACCTGCAGCCACAGCGCGTGGTCGCCGTTGCACCAGATGTCGAAGCCTCCCAGACCGGGCGTCTCCGTGGCAAAGCCCTCGATGGCCTTGTTGAGCTGCGAGATCATCGTCTCGTAGATCTGCTCCTGCGTATCGTAGGCGTACGAGCCCGGACGCTCAGGAAGCTCGTCGGCGGCAATCACCGACGAATAGGGAACCGGTCCGTAGGTGTCGGTGTAGTTGAGCAGGTTGTAGACCTCAACCACACGCATGACGGCGGCGAAGTCGGGCTGGTTGTTTGTCTCGCACTGACGGATCAGACGGCGCGTGTTGTTGAAGATCTTCTGCATGAAGTTCTCGTGCATGCCGCCGCAGTGTCCGCGGTTCATGTTGTAGCGCTGGTTCGTGAAGCCGCCGTTGGGGCTCTCGAAATAACCGCCGTAGATGTCGATCTGCAGGTTCGTCCAGAACTGGAAGAGGTTCTGCTGGCAGGGATAGCTGTAACTCAGGGGTGTGGTGAACTGCGCCTCGAAGGGAAGATCCTCGGGGTTCACCTCGTAGGGATTGGTGTTCAGCTCCTCGAAATCGCCGGTGCAACTTCCCAACAAAGCGATCGGGAGAGCCAGTGCGGCGGCGTATCGGATGATATTCTTGAGTTTCATAATCTTGTTATCGCTTTTATTAGAAGTTAAGTTTTACGTTCAGACCGAAACTGCGCGTCGTGGGCAGGTTGAAGATATCGAAGCCCTGCACGCCGTTGCCCGTACCCATCGAAACGTCGGGATCCATCGGAGCCTCCTTGTAGAAGAAGAAGAGGTTGCGGGCGATGAGCGACAGGGTCAGGTTCTTGGACTGTCCGAACAGATCGCGGAACGTATAGCCGAACGAAATCTCGCGCATGCGGACGTTCGTGGCGTCATAGACGTAATCCTCGCTGTTGTACTGCGAGTTGTAGTTCGTGGCGCCCACCAGGTCGTAGTATTTCTGCACGTCGGTGAAGCGGACACCCTCGCGCTCGACATATCCGCGGTCGCGGGCATCGGCCGTGCGCTGCGATACGCCCCAGCCGTCGAGCGCCGCCTCGGTCATCGAGAGCACCTTGCCGCCGAAGCGGAAGTCGATGAGGAAGCCGAGCGAGAAGTCCTGTAGCGGAACGTGTTGTTCCAGCCTCCATGTAGACCTTCGAGTTCATGTCGCCGACATACTTCAGATCCTCGAGACCTTCGCCGCCCAGCACGGGAACCTGGTAGCTGGTGCCGGAGGCCTCGTCGGTTACGGTATTGACCATGAGGCTTCCGTCCTCGTTATGCCGGAGTGCACGTACATAGAGGTCGCCGAAGTGGCCGCCCTCCTTGAGGATGACCTGGGCGCCTCCGGAAGTTCGAGATCGAGAGACCGTCCTGCAGACCCTCGACCAGCTCGATGATCTTGTTGTCGTTGTACGAAAGGTTCAGATCGGTCGACCAGGTGAAGTCGTTGCCGAAGTCCTGGAACCAGCCCAGCGAGAGCTCGAAGCCCTGGTTCTGCACGTTACCCGCATTGACATACTGCGACTCGTAACCGCTCTCCCACGGCAGCTTGATCGAGAAGAACTGGTTCTTGGTGTTGGTCTTGTAGTAGGTGGCGTTCACATGCAGGCGGTGCTGGAGGAACTCGCCGTCGAAGCCGACCTCGAACGAGTGGGTCTTCTCGGGCTCCAGGGTGCGGAACGGCGTGCTCTTTCGGCGGGGTGATGGCACCCCTGCGCACCGAGCGTATAGAGCGGATTGGTCATGTAGGCCGGCACGTCGTTACCCACGATCGAGTAGGAGGCGCGGAACTTGAACAGGTCGATGTTGCTGCCCATGTCCACGAAGCGGTCGAGCAGCAGGCTGGCGCCCACCGAAGGATAGAAGAACGAATAGCTGTTCGTAAAGGCCAGGGCCGACGACCAGTCGTTACGGGCCGTAACGTCGACGAAGAGCCCCTCCTTGTATCCGAACGTCGCCGTGGCGAAGACCGAATTCAGCCGCTTGCGCGTAAGGCCCCATGCTGGCCATGTTGCTGTAGTAGTTGGCCGATGAAGATGTTCGGGTACATGATGTTGCCGTTGGGCTTGCCGTCGGTCATCGAGAACTTCGTACCCTCGGCCCACAGATCGACGTTGTTCGACTGCGTGCGCGTCATGCTGGCACCGGCCGTGGCATTGAGCGAGAAGTCGCCCCACGTATGGTCGTACTGCACCAGGGCGTCGGCATAGAGCTGCTCGCTGAAGTAGCGGTTGTCCTTCATGCGGCCCATCGAATAGCGGTTGGCCGTCGAGGAGGCGCGTAGAAGTTGTGCTTGAAGTTGTCGTCCGCCCGCTCGTAACGCATGCGGCCCGTCAGCGAAAGTCCGTCGATGATCTGGTACTTGACCTGTCCGCCGAACTCGTAGCGGTTGCGCTCCGAGATGGGTTTCTGGCGGTTGAGGATCCAGTAGGGGTTGTCGAACTGCTCGAGCGACGTGTTCACCCAGTTGTGGATGTTGGCGTTGAGCGAGGCGTCATAGATCTCGAAGTTGTCCTTGTAGTAGTTCCAGTCCTCGCCGCGCGGGAAGAGGTAGGCACCCGTCAGCGGATTGTACAGGAAAACCGGCTGCCGGCTGGTTGGCCACATGCTGGTTGACGTACTTGGCCGAGAAATCGACCTTCACGTGGTCGTTGAACAGGTCGAAGCCCACCTTCGAGTTGAGCGTATGCTGCGCATATTCGTTCTCGGGAACGATGCCTCCCGACGAAACGTTGCCGTAGGAGAAGTAGGCGCGCAGATTCTCGGCACCGCCGCTGATCGAAACCGAGTTGTTGGTCGTCCAGCCCGTCTGGTAGAACTCCTTGGCATAGTTCGGAGCCTTCGACGAGAGCTTCGGACCCCAGCTGTAGGTCTTGTCGCTCGATCCGTAGGTCGTCTGGAACTCGGGCAGCGAGATCGGGGTCTCGATGGTCGTGTTGCTCGACACGTTCACCGAGATGCGGCCGGCCGAAGCCGACTTCGTGGTAATCATGATGGCACCGTTGGCAGCCACGGCTCCGTAGAGCGCAGCGGCCGAAGCGCCCTTCAGCAGCGAGATCGAGGCAATGTCGTCAGGATTGATCGTCGACAGGGGCGTCGCCGCCGTCACGCTCGCCGCCGTAGTTGCTCTTCACCTGGTCGGAGGTGGTGTTCATCATCAGGGGCACGCCGTCCACGACCACCAGCGGCTGGTTCGAGCCGTTGATCGACTTGTTGCCGCGGAAGAGGATCTTCGAGGAGCCTCCGGCGCCGGTCGAGTTCGGGGTGATCTGCAGACCGGCCGACTTGCCCTGCAGCGAGTTGATCATGTTGATCGACTTGATGTCGGCCACCTCGTCTCCGCCGACCGTCTCGGCGGCATGGGTCAACGTCTTCGACTGGCGCTCGATACCCATGGCCGTTACGACCACGGCATTGAGCTGATTGGCCGTCTCCAGAGCAGCACCTCGAGGAAGGTCTGTCCGGCGTGAACCACCTCGTAGGGATCATAACCCACGTAGGTAACCTGCAGCACCTCGCCGTTCTTCAGATTGTCGAGCCGGAACACGCCGTCCAGGTCGGTCGTTGTTCCGCGCGTCGTGTTCTTCACGACAACCGTAGCACCGAGCAGCGGACCCGAAGCATCCTTAACAACTCCCTCAAGGGGTTCCATTCCCCCGCGTCCTGCGCATACGCACGCAGCGCGGAAGCAGACTCCACTGCGAACGCCGCCATTAAAAAAGCAACGCAACTGAAGAGTGCTCTTTTTTTGTAAAATTCCACATAAATAATTAGGTTTTTGGTTGGACATGAAAAATTTTCCGTTTTTAGTTCCATTCGGATCGTTGTCCTTTTTTATTACGATCCCGACCATAGTTTCTAATTTAAAAGACGCAAACTACCATGGATCGTAAAAATAAAACAAGAGCATGAATCCATACTCCAAATATAACATTTTTTCATTAAAACCAAAAGAATTATGCAAATTTGAAAGAGAAAAATCTACAACGGCCGAATTGCGCGACACGCCGGTTTTGCCATTCGGACCCCATGATTCCGACACGGCGCGACAAGCAACCGGCGCCCTTCATTCGGGACAAACCGCAGGGAACCGGTTCGTTTTCGAAACCCTCGTTTTGAAATATTTTAAAAATTCAATCCGCCCTTCCTGAAAGACCTTATGCCGACCGCGCCGTCTTGCCGTCCGCCTTGCGGCGGCCGGGTCCGCCGGGTCAAAGCGCCGCCGAATGCAGCCGGCAGAAGGCGGGGACACGGCCCGATCCGGAAAAAAGCCGCCGGCATTTGCAGAATCAGGAAATTATATGTACTTTTGGGGCGTTTTCGGAGAGATGCAGGAGTGGTTGAACTGGCCCGCCTGGAAAGCGAGTAAACATCAAAAAGTGTTTCAGGGGTTCGAATCCCCCGCTTCTCTCCGCCAAGAAAGACGGTTGAGGACAAAACGACAGATTTGCAATCTGTCGTTTTCGTTTTTTGCGGACGGCCCGCCCGAAACGGATTTCGTCCGCAATCCGCAAAAATACCAACGGGCTGTGTGGCTGATTGCGTATGATTCTCAATGGCAGCCTCGCAAGGGCATTGCCCTTCGAATCCCGCTCTCCGCAAAACAATCAAAAAGCCGAACCTCGCGGTTCGGCTCGATGCGGGCTACTCTTCGAACTCGTTGAGCAGTTCATCGCAGGCCCTCGTATGGCGACGGTATTGCAGCCATGTGATCACGACGGCGACAAGCGTGTAGGCAATGCCGATCGCGATGATGAGGTTGCGGTTTGCCGAGTTGGCGATGATGCGAGAAGCTCCATGAAGATATAGGCGATCATTGCGATGCAGGGAATGATGCTGACGGCCAGGGCCCGGCGATAGAAGCGGCGGTAGGAGGTTATGGCGCGGGCAACCGTCCGCATATCGCCGTCAAGCAGATGGTCCATGCCCAGTTTCCGGTTGATCCAGACCGTGGCGGCGAAATCGGTAATCGTCCACAGCGATACCAGCACACCGAACAGCGGCGGCCAGCGGGTGGTGATACAGATAATCCAGATTATGGGCAGGGTCAACACATCGAGTATCATGCGATTCCGGATCTCCTTGCTCACGGCCTGCACCGGGCGGTGTCGCGCCGCCCTGAAAAAACGTTCGTTCAAACGCTCCTGCTGCTTCATCTGCGCTTTGAGCGCCTTGTAATCGGCTTTCAACGCTTCAAGTTCTTGTCCCATGTTGCGTTCCATATGCATACTTTTTTAGTGGTTAATCATTTTTTAGCCGCTCCTTGATGCGGACCAACTTGAAAGAGACATTCTTGACCGAGATACCCAGGATTTCGCCTATCTCCTCATAGCTCAGGCCTTCGAGCCACAACAAGATGACGCTTCGGTCAACAAGTCCCAACTTATTGATTCGCTGATAGAGCTGTTTGATCTGCATTCGTTTCTCGAGGTCGCTGTCGGAGCTATCCGATCCCTCACCGTCATACGCCGGGTCTGCTCGCGCCTGCGTTTGTCGCGGAAGTTGATGCAGTAGTTCAGCGCCACACGGTAAATCCACGTCTTTATATCGCTGCGACCCTCAAACCCATCGTATCCCTGCCAAAGCCGCAGAAGAATCTCCTGATGCAAATCATCCACATCCCCGGCATCGCGGGAGAACATGTAGCAGACTGCGTATATCGTCTGTTCATGCTCTTTGACCAGTTTGGAGAATCGTTGTTCTTTTGTGTTCATCTTCACTTCGTTTACCTATTAGACAGACAACTGCCCGAAAAACTATACGGCAAGCGCAATTTTTTTCAGGATCAAAGCACCGGTCCTGACCGGAGACAGTGCTTTCCTGACAGACGGCTCCGGCCAGACAAATCGAGACCGCGGCAACCATGTTTCATGGGCAGAGGGTGCTGCAGGGGCAACAATGCAAAAAGTCCCGGCGGAAAAACCGCCGGGACCCTTGCTATCAATACGAAGACTGTCGGCCGACCCGGGACCGTTCGCCGCAACCGCGCAAAACCGGAGGCCCGGCAACAACGGCACAAAAAAAAGCCCTTCCTGCGAGGGAGGGGACAAGCGTTTGGTAGAGGACCGGAGCCTACTTCGTGGCCTCGGCAGCGGGAGCAACCTCGGCAGCAGCCTTCTCGCAAGCCGTCGAATCGCAGTTCTCGCAAGCGGTCGAATCACATGCGGCGGCAGGAGCGGCAGCAGCCTCTACAGCCGTCGTCTCGGTGGCCTCGCCTTCAGCGGCGGCCTTCGAATTGGCATTGCCGCAGCAGCTAACCATTGCAGCAGCCATCAGAACCACAACAAAAAGTAAAGATCTTCTTCATAGTACTTAAGGGTTTTTAGACGCCTCAAATATATATATTTCGAATAAATTTTACAAAATTTTTTTATTCTATTTCACAAAATCCCCGATCGAGAGTTCTTCGCTCTTTACAAAGGCTTTAGGAAAGGTGGCGGAGACCCGCTCCTTGAGGATGATCGCCTCCTCGGTCGTCAGGCAGTTACCGACCGAAACCTTGAAATAGGGAACGTCGTATCCCATGTAGGCCTTGACACCCGGATAGGTCTCCGAGAAGAGTTTCATGGCGGCAAAGGCCCCTTCGCGCGCTTCAGGGGCCGTTGTCCGAGAAGATGCGGACGCGGTATCCGGAGACCCGGTCGCGCTGCTCGGCACGCGACGCCTCGGCGACGGCGCGGGCCGCATCACCATACTCCTCGGCAATGACACGAACCGGCTCGAAGGAGCGGCCCGGCTGCGATTCGGGCACGGCCAGGCGGCGTTTGAAGGTTTCGAGCGTCTGGGCCGTCGCCCCGGCGACCGCCACAGCCGAAAACAGCAGGGTAAGCAAGAGAATTCTGCGCATCATTCCAACATCTTGATCGAGTTACGAAGGTCGTCGAGCGACAGGTCAAAGGTATTCAAAAAATCCGAGACGGAGAGCATCTCCCCGAAATTTTCACGGGCACCATCCCGGCACGGCCCGCAGCCGCCAGGGAGGACAATCTGCGACCACTCCTCCCCGCGGATGCGGCGTTCGAGGACGTAGAGCGCCATGGGATCGCGCGACTCCATCCGCCAGCGGGTTGCGGCCGCGGTCGACGCGCGGCGTTCGAGGCGCAGCGGATCGCACAGCCGCAGCGTTCCCACACGGGCCCCGTCATAAGTAGATGTCCAGCTCCGCACGCCGGATCTTCAGGACGTGCTTCGTGTCGTTGCGCAGCGTCAGGTCGAGTTCGAGGCCGACCGAACCGCGCCGCACGAGGCGCTCGACCGACTCGATCCAGACTCCTGCCGCGGCCCGGTCATCGAGGGCGGCAGCCCGACACCGCCAGCAGCAGCACGAGGCAGACCGCCCCGGGAGCAGCCTCCGCACACGGCGGAGCATGCCCGGCAGCAGCCGTTGCCGGGGCGTCATCTTCGTGGCGGGGCGGTTGTCGCAGCGGATCATGGGTCAGCGTTCACCTATATAGATATGAGCAATGCCGAAGCTCTGGCTCCGGGCCCGGCAGTTGCGGAATCCGGCCCGTTCGAGCATCCCGAGGAAGACGTCGGGCGCCGGGAACTCCCCGACCGATGCCGGGAGGTACTCGTAGGCGCGCCGGTCGCGGGAGATCGCCCTGCCGATACGCGGCAGGATGCGGTAGAGTAAATTCGTAGAGCCTCCGGAACCAGCGGACCCGGGGACGCGAGAACTCGAGAATCACGACCCGCCCGCCGGGACGCACCACGCGGCCCAGTTCGCGGAGCCCCGCTTCGAGATCCCCGAAGTTCCGGACTCCGAAGGCCACGGTCGCCACATCGACCGAGGCGTCGGCCGCCTCAAGGTGCTCCGCATCGCCGCAGTCGAGGACAATGCGCGTATCGAGCCCCCGGGCCTCGACCTTCCGCCGGGCCACGGCGAGCATCTCCTCCGAGAGATCCACGGCACGCACCTGCGCTCCGGGAATGTGCTGTGCCAGGGCGATCGCCAGGTCGCCGTGCCGGTCGCCACGTCGAGAATCCGCTTTGGTGCCACACGCTGCACCTCGCGCACCACATGGCGGCGCCACAGGCGGTCGATGTTCATCGACAGCGTATGGTTCAGCAAATCGTATCGGGTGCGATGCGGTTGAACATCTCGTGCACCTCCTCCTTCTTGGTCTGATCGGTATGGTAGGGTTTCATGGATCGGAAGTTTATTCGTAACGGATCGCCTCCTCGGGCTTTACGGCCGAGACGACGCAGGCCGGGATGACGAGCAGCGCGACGATCGCCGCCGTGAATCCCGCATTGAGCAGCAGCCACCAGCCCCAGTCCAGCGCAACGGGAACCGCCGAAAGGAGGTATCCCTCCGCATCGAGGTGCACCAGGTGCGTCGTTCGCTGCAGCAGGCAGAGCCCCAGCCCCACGGCATTGCCCCACGCCAGTCCGCGCAACGTGACGAACGCGGCCCGCCAGAGGAAGACCCGCCGCAGCGGGCCGTTGGCCATGCCGAGGGCCTTCAGCAGGCCGATCGTCCGCGTCTGCTCGAGGACGAGCGTCATCAGCGCCGCGGCCATGTTGAAGAAGGCCACCACGAGCATGATGACAACGATCACCACGCCGTTCACGTCGTGGGCCTTGAGCCAGTCGAAGATATTGGGATAGCGCTCCATAACGCTCGAAGCCACCAGGTTGCGCGTGTCGTCCGACTCGTCGTAGAAGAGCGTTACGTTCAGCGCCGCGGCATACGGCTCCGCATCGGCAACGTCGGCAAGCAGTATTTCGTATCCCGAGATCTGCTCCGGCCGCCAGTCGGCCAGGCGCTGCACGTTCCTTAGGTCGGTGAGCAGGATCGTCTCCTCGATGTCGTCCATCCCCGAGGCGTAGATCCCCGAAATCTTGAAGCGGTCGCGGCGCGGCAGCTCCCGGGTTCGACGAAGAGCATCTCGATGCGGTCGCCCACGCCGAGGCGCAGCCCCGGGCCAGCGGCCGCGACAGCAGCACGTCCTTCGTGCGGATCGAGTCGCACACGCGCGGCAGCGTTCCCTCGACGAGCCACCGGTCGAAGAGCGACCGGTCGTAAGCCGTATCGACCCCCTTGAGCACCACCCCTGCACGGCCTCGTCCGTCCGGATGATGCCTCCCCGCAGGGCGTAGGGCGCCACCGAGACGACGGGGCCTGCCGCGCGTATCAGCTCCTCGACGTGCGCACTCCGCACGACGGGTTCGGCATCGAGCGACCCGACGCCCCGCAGATCCGTAACCGTAACGTGGGCGGCGAAGCCCGCCATGCGCTCGAAACCTCGCGCTTGAAGCCCAGGATGACCGCCAGGGCGAGGATCATCACGGCAATGCCCAGCGCCACCGAGACGACGGCGATGCGCTCCATCACGCCGGGACGGTTCTCCGGCGAGGGTCGGGCCATGCGGCGGGCGAGGAAAAGCGGAAGGTTCACGGCGGGTGTTTTTGTCTGAAAATTTATGCAAAGTAACACATAATTTCGTATTTTTGCCCGAAAGAACCGTTTTTTGTGATATCGCATGATGAAACAGGCACTTGTTACGGGAGCTACTTCGGGCATCGGACGCGCCACGGCGCTCCGTCTCGCCCGTGAAGGCTACACCATTACGGCCACGGGACGCCGCGCCGAGCGGCTGGAGACGCTGCGCCGGGAGATCGAGGCGGCCGGAGGGCACTGCACGACCCTCTGCTTCGATGTCCGCAGCGAGGAGGAGGTGCGCCGGGCGCTGGAGCCCCTCGAGCGCATCGACCTGCTGGTGAACAACGCCGGGCTGGCCGCCGGACTCGAACATATCGACTGCGGCGACACGCGCGACTGGGACGCCATGATCGACACGAACGTCAAGGGGCTGCTCTACGTTACGCGCGTCGTCTCGGCGAAGATGGTCGCCGCGGGCAGCGGGCATATCTTCAACATCGGCTCGATCGCCGGCACGGAGCCCTACGAGAACGGCGCCGTCTACTGCGCCTCGAAGCACGCCGTGCACGCCATCTCGCAGGCGATGCGCGCCGATCTGCTTGCCGCGGGCATCAAGGTGACGGAGATCCGCCCCGGCATGGTCGAAACCGAGTTCTCCGTGGTGCGTTTCCACGGCGACCGGGCGGCCGCCGACCGGGTTTACGAGGGGTGGAGCCCCCTCACCGGCGACGATATTGCCGAAGCCATCGCCTGGGTCGCACAATTACCGGCGCACATGAACGTTAATGATATGGTACTGATGCCGGCACAGCAGGCCGGGGCCTACTACACCTGTCGGAAAAAGTAGGCCGGGCGCCGACAACGGCCGGCCCCGCGGGACCGGAAACAGAAACGAAAAAACGTACGAACCATGTTACAACCCATGATCTCCCTGCTTCAGGCGGGATATTACGCCGATACGGCGGCCAGCCACTACTCGGCCGCCACGACCGGCATGTTCTTCCTCATCATCGCCATCGGCGTCATCGGCTACATCGTGCAGGCACGCCTGCAGTCGGTGTTCAAGAAGTATTCGAAGGTACAGTTCCCCGGCGGCCTCACGGGCGCCGAGGTGGCCGAGAAGATGCTGCGCGACAACAACATCCACAACGTGAAGGTAACCCACGTCGGCGGACACCTCACCGACCACTTCAACCCGCAGACGATGACCGTCAATCTGAGCGATTCGGTCTACTCCTCGACGAGTGTCGCCGCCGCGGCCGTCGCCGCCCACGAGTGCGGCCATGCCGTGCAGCACGCCCGGGATACGCCCCGCTGGCCCTGCGCTCGCAGCTGGTGCCCGTCGTGCAGTTCGCCTCCTCGTCGGCCATGTGGGTCATCATGCTCGGCCTGGTGATCCTCGCCACGACGCGCAACGAACTGCTCTGCTGGATCGGTGTCGGCATGATCGCCGTCTCGGCGCTCTTCTCGCTCATCACCCTGCCGGTGGAGTACAACGCCTCGGCCCGCGCCCTGGAGTGGCTGCAGGTGAGCCGCACGATGAGCGAAGCCCAGCTCTCGCAGGCCCGTGAAGCCCTCTCGTGGGCCGCACGCACCTATCTGGTAGCCGCCCTGAGCGCCGTAGCCTCGGTGCTCTACTATGTGCTGCTGATCCTCGGAGGCCGCCGCGACTAAACGCCCGGATGGACACGCCCGAAAAAGACTACACCCGTACGGCCTGGCTGGCGGTTACGGCACTCATCGCAGTGCTCGTGGCCGTCAGCTTCATACCTCCCCGGACGCTCGGCGGCATCAAGCTCCGCCGGGCCAATATCCTCTCGGACCTGATCGACTTCGACGATGCCGAAGCCGCCGGAGCCGAGGCCGCCACACCGACAACCTTTGACGAGGAGGAGTTCCGGATCGACCTCGAACAGGTGGCCGAGCGCATCGTGGCCGACACCACGCCGCCGCCCGTGCAGATCTCCTTCGAGGGGGACCTCCGGCATGAGGGAGACACGCCCGCCGCGACCGGCCGCCCCACCGGTCCGCATACCGCCGCCCACCGAAGCGGCTAACGGATACGCTCACCCCGATCGAGGATTTCGATACGACGGGGCTCCGGGGTATGCGGGTCTTCTGCGACACGCTGCTTCGGGCACGGCGCCCCGTGCGCATTGCCTTCTTCGGCGACTCGTTCGTCGAGGGCGACATCCTCACGGCCGACCTGCGCGAACAACTGCAGATCCTCTACGGCGGCGGCGGACCGGGATTCGCCCCGATGGCCTCGCCGCTGACGGGATTCCGCCGCACCATCTCCACGCAGTCCAAGGGGCTGGAACGCCTACAACATCATGCAGCGCAAGCGGGCTCCTCGAGAACCAGCGCGAGAACTTCTACGTCTCGGGATGGGTCTGCCAGCCCTCCGACGGCGCTTCGACCCGCTGGGAGCAGACCGACGCCCGGCAGCGGCTCGACTCGTGCCGCGCGGCCCAGGTGCTCTTCCGCTCGCCGCGCGACAGCCGCATCGAGCTTATCGTCAATGACACGGCACGCCGCACGTTCGACATTGCGGGCGATGCCGCCGTACCGCATCGTCGTCCGCGCGCCGCACCTGCACGCCCTGACCTTCAGAGTGCTCTCCGGGGCGGAGGACTTCACGGGCTACGGAGCCCTCTTCGAAGGCGATGCGGGCATCGTCGTGGACAACTACTCGATCCGCAGCAACAACGGACAGGCGATGTTCTGGACCAACCCCTCGGTCAATGCCCAGATCGACGCCCTGGTGGGCTACGACCTGGTGATTCTCCAGTACGGACTCAACATCATGCAGGCCGGCGTGCTCGACTACTCGGGCTACGGGCGGCAGATCGAAAAGATGGTCGCCTACGTCCGGCAGTGCTTCCCGAAGGCCGCCGTGCTGATCCTCGGCGTCAGCGACCGCTCGGTGAAGACCGACCGGGGCTTCGAGCCGATGGACGCCGTCCCCCGCATGACCGAATACCAGCGCCGCGCGGCCGGAACGCGGGTGCGGCCTTCTGGCCCACGAGCGAGGCGATGCGCGCGCAGGGCGGCATGGAGCGCTTCGTGCAGAACGGCTGGGCCGGCAAGGACTTCACCCACATCAACTACGAGGGGAGGACGCCGCATCGCCCGGGCGCTGGTCGATGCCCTGAATGACTTTACGGCCCGGCATGCCTCGCAGCGCAAGGCCGAGGAGCTGCGCATCGAACTCGGGAAGGGGATCCTCACGCCGCAGCAGCGCCGCCGCATCGAGCGCTGGCTGCTGGCGAAACCCCGCCTCGAAACCCTTAAAGAGCCCCCGCAGATGACCATGCCCACGGTGGAAGCCCTTCCGGAGAAGCTGCTGGCGCTGCTCTCCTACGACGCCTCGTCGCCGCTGATCTTCAGCAGCGGGCTGTTCCTGTTTCTGTTCGCCGGATTCATGCTCGTCTACAGCATGTTCCGCCGTGCCCCGATGGCCCGGATCGTCTACGTCATCCTCTTTTCGCTCTACTTCTACTACAAGTCGAGCGGGATCTACTTCCCTGCTGCTGATCTTCGCCGCCACGAGCGACTTCCTCATCGCCCGCGTCATGGCCCGCACCGAAAGCCGGGCCGGCCGCCGCTGGCTCGTAGCGTTGAGCGTCGCGGTGAACCTCGGCATGCTCGGCTACTTCAAGTACACCAACTTCCTGATCGACATCGCCAACCAGATGTTCGGGCAGGGATTCATGCAGTTCCAGAACATCTTCCTGCCCGTCGGCATCTCGTTCTTCGTCTTCCAGTCGATGAGCTACACGATCGACGTCTACCGCCGCCAGCTGCAGCCCCTCACGAACTGGTTCGACTACCTCTTCTACCTCGTTCTTCCCGCAGCTCGTCGCCGGACCCATCGTCCGCGCCCGCGACTTCATCCCGCAGATCCGGCAGAATCCCGTCGTCGTAACCCGCGAGATGTTCGGCACGGGCGTCTTCCTGATCCTGACGGGTCTGTTCAAGAAGGCGATCATCTCGGACTACATCTCGCTCAACTTCGTCGACCGCATCTTCGACGAGCCGCTCCTCTACTCGGGATTCGAATGTCTGGCGGGCATCTACGGATACGCCCTGCAGATCTATTGCGACTTCTCGGGCTACTCGGACATGGCCATCGGCATCGCCCTGCTGCTGGGTTTCCGGTTCCCGAAAAACTTCGACGCCCCCTTACAAGTCGGCCACGATAACGGACTTCTGGCGTCGCTGGCACATCTCGCTCTCGACGTGGCTGCGCGACTACGTCTACATCCCGCTGGGCGGCAACCGCAAGGGACGCCTGCGCACCTACGTCAACCTGCTGCTGACGATGCTCCTCGGCGGACTGTGGCACGGTGCCGCCGTGCGCTTCATCCTCTGGGGCGCGCTCCACACGGCGCGGCTCTCGCCCTGCACAAGGTGTGGCTCCGCGTCGTCCCGGGCGCCAAGGCGACAGGCGCCCAGATGCACGGCTGGAGCCGCATACTGGGCATGCTGCTTACGTTCCACCTCGTATGCTTCGGATGGCTCATGTTCCGCGCCGAGTCGATGCAGACCGTCGGGCTCATGCTGCACCAGATCTTCCACAACTTCCATGCGGCGATGATCCCGCAGGTCATCTCCGGCTATGCGGGGGTCTTCGCACTCATCGCGGCGGGATACCTCCTGCACCTGCTCCCGGCGCGCGTCGATGCCACGGCGCAGCGCCTGGTAACCTATGCGCCGCTCGTGCTGCAGATCCTCATGGCCGCGGCGATGATCTGGTGCGTCATGCAGATCAAGTCGAGCGACATCCAGCCCTTCATATATTTCCAGTTCTGACACGCCGATGCAAGACCTCGACCACAACCTCTTTCTGGCGCTCAACTTCGACGGCGGCCCCTGTGCGACCGCCTGATGCTCACGCTGTCGGGCGTAGCGATGGATCCCGCTCTACGCGCTGATCCTCTGGCTCGTCTGGCGCCGCGAAGGGTGGCGCGGGACGCTGCTCTTCCTGCTGCTCGTGGCCGCCGCCCTGGGTGTGGCCGACATGGTGGCCGGAATCTTCAAGCACAGCGGCCTGCTGGGCGACCTCTTCCGGGAATCACGCCCCGCTGGCGCCCGATGTTCACCCCCGAGCTCGAAGGGCTCGACATCTCGCCGACTCGCTGCGCACGCTGCGCCGCATGGCACCCGACGCCCTTTTGCGGCCGCGGGATACACCTCCCGAGTGGGCCGTACATGTCCCCGTGGAGGCCGTCAGCGGACGCTTCGGCACCGTCTCGGCCCACGCCGCAACGATCGTGGCGATGAGCCTGCTGGCCATCCGGACGATCCGCCGCCGGTGGTTTACCCTCCTGATGGTGCTCTGCGCCGCGGCGATCTGCTACTCGCGCATCTACCTGGCGAAGCACTTCCCCGCGGACATCCTCTGGGGCGCCGCACTCGGTGCCCTGCTGGGCTGGGGGAGCCGATGCCCTGCGGCAGCGCCTCACCCGCCGCGGCTCCCGGGGTGAATAATTGCGTGTTTCCGCATTTTTTCCTATTTTGCGGGGATAAACCCGATGAAAGAAATACAAACAGCAAAACATATGGCAATCGAACTCAGCGAACAGGAACAGCTGCGCCGACAGTCGCTTCAGGCGCTGCGCGATCTGGGCATCGACCCCTACCCCGCCGCCCGTTACGAGGTAACGGCCACGGCACGAAATCGCCGAAAACTACGACGACGAAAGCACAACTATCAGGATGTCCGCATCGCCGGACGCATCATGTCGCGCCGCATCATGGGCAGCGCCTCGTTCTTCGAGCTGCAGGACCACACGGGCCGCATCCAGGTCACATCCGCCGCGACGACATCTGCCCCGAAGGGGATCCGACGCTCTACAACACGGTCTTCAAGAAGCTGCTCGACATCGGCGACTTCGTCGGCGTCGAGGGGCTTCGCCTTCCGCACCAACAGCGGCGAGAACTGTCGGTCCACTGCAAGCGCTTCACCGTGCTCTCGAAGTCGATCCGTCCGCTGCCCGTCGTCAAGGAGAAGGACGGCAAGACGTTCGACGCCCCTCACCGACCCCGAGATCCGCTACCGCCAGCGCTACCTCGACCTGATCGTCAATCCGCAGGTCAAGGACGTCTTCCTCAAACGGACCAAGATCATCTCCGACGATGCGCGCCTTCTTCGATCGCGAGGCGGCTACGTCGAAGTCGAGACGCCGATTCTGCAGCCCATTCCGGGCGGTGCCTCGGCACGTCCCTTCATTACGCACCACAACTCGCTCGATATCGATCTCTACCTGCGCATCGCCACGAGCTCTACCTCAAGAAGCTCATCGTCGGCGGTTTCGACGGCGTCTACGAGCTCGGCAAGAACTTCCGCAACGAAGGCATGGACCGCACGCACAATCCCGAGTTTACCTGCATGGAGCTCTACGTGCAATATAAGGACTACAACTGGATGATGGCCTTCACCGAGCAACTGCTCGAACGGTATCTCGACGGCCGTGAACGGCTCCACGGAGATCGAGATCGACGGCCGCACGATCTCGTTCAAGGCGCCGTTCCGCCGCCTGACGATGACCGACGCCATCCGCGAGAAGACCGGCTACGACATCACGGGACAGACGGAGAAGCAGCTGCGCGAGGCCTGCAAGCGCCTGAATGTCGAGATCGACGACACGATGGGCAAGGGCAAACTCATCGACGCCATCTTCGGCCAGTACTGTGAGGGCGAGCTCATCCAGCCGACGTTCGTCTGCGACTACCCCATCGAGATGTCGCCCCTGTGCAAGCGCCACCGCGACAACCGGGATCTTACGGAGCGTTTCGAGTTGTTCGTCAACGGCAAGGAGCTCTGCAACGCCTACTCGGAACTGAACGACCCGATCGACCAGCTGGAGCGTTTCCAGGAGCAGCTGCGCCTCTCGGAGAAGGGCGACGACGAGGCCATGATCATCGACCATGACTTCCTCCGCGCCCTCCAGTATGGCATGCCGACCTGCTCGGGCATGGGCATGGGTATCGACCGCCTGGTCATGTTCATGACGGGCCAGAGCTCGATCCAGGACATTTTGTTCTTCCCGCAGATGCGTCCCGAGAAGAAGGCCGTGGCCGATCCCGTCGAGGCCTACACGGCTATCGGCGTTCCCGAGGAGTGGGTGCCCGTGATCCAGAAGATGGGCTATCTGACGGTCGACTCGCTGCGCAAACTCTCGCCGGGCAAGTTCTTCAACGACCTGTGCGGCTTCAACAAGAAAAACAAGCTCGGGCTGAAGGCCCCCTCGATCGAGGAGGTCAAGGCGTGGTGCGAACCCGCCTGATCCCGACCCGAGGCGGAGAAGCCGGAGATTCCGGCCCCGCAGCGGGAGGCCCCGAGAAGAAGGATACGGTTTTCCCGGAGGCAAAAGAATTGAAATGGAAGGAAAACTCAATCTACATAAAAGTAAAAAACAGCTATGAGAAAGAAAATCGTTGCCGGCAACTGGAAGATGAATACGCTTCCTGCCGAAGGAGTCGAACTGGCAAAGGGCGTCGTAGCAGGACGCGGCGAGGTATGCTCGTGCGTGAACTTCATCGTCTGCCCGCCGTTCACCCACCTGGCGATGGTCGCCGAGGCCCTGAAGGGTTCGGACGTCGCTCTGGGTGCCCAGAACTGCGCCGCCGAGGCCAAAGGGTGCCTACACGGGTGAGGTCGCAGCCTCGATGATTGCCGCCCTGGGTTGCAAGTATGTGATCCTCGGCCATTCGGAGCGCCGCCAGTACTACGGCGAGACCTCCGCTACGCTCAACAAGAAGATGGAGCAGGCCTATGCCAACAACCTCACCCCGATCTACTGCGTGGGTGAGAACCTCGAGGAGCGCGAGGCCGGCAAGCACTTCGACGTGGTGAAGGCCCAGATCGAGGAGGTCGTCTACAACCTCACCGAGGAGCAGTTCAAGAATCTTGTCATCGCATACGAGCCCGTATGGGCTATCGGCACCGGCAAGACCGCCTCGGCCGAGCAGGCACAGGAAATCCACGCCTACATCCGCCAGGTGCTGGCAGACAAATTCGGCGCGGCAGCACAGGATACCGCGATCCTCTACGGCGGTTCGTGCAAGCCCTCGAACGCACCGGAGCTCTTCGCCAAGGAAGATGTCGACGGCGGCCTGATCGGCGGCGCTTCCCTCAAGGCGGAGGATTTCCTTTGGCATCGGCAAAGGCTTCGCGAAATAAACCGACTCCGACATTTCACAGAACGAATCCCCGAACGTTGCAACCGGGGGGCGTTTTCAAACTTTCCTTGAAACCATTGGCCCGCACGAAGCCGGAAGAGGGACATGAAAGGGCGGAGAGTCCCGATAAAGGGCACCATTGCCCAAGTCTATCTGCTCCGCCCGGTACTCCCGCACCTCCGATCTCGACACGGATACCCAAGGTCGAAAACATAAAGATGCCGGTCGCCTACGGGATCGAAAAGCCCAGGTTCGTCCGTCCGAACCGGCAGGCAACCGCCCTCCCCGGCAAACAAGCAACCGATACCCGGCCAAAAAGCAGGGCTGACGACAAGCCCCGGCATCCCGGACGGAAGAACTCGACGTTGTTCCACATCGGGGTCGTCCCTTTTTCTGACAGCAGACGCGAATTTACATCTTCTTGCCTACGTTGGTTTTCCCCTTGGCAACCTTCGGGGCTGCAACCTTGGCAGGGGACTTGCGGAGCCGCGGGCTTCGCAGCCTTCGGCGGCAGCCTTTTTCCGGTGCGGCCTTCTTGGCTTCGCCTTTTTTTCACGATCGTCATTTTTTACCGCATCGGTCTTCTTGGCTGCGGGCTTGCGCGAACGGCGCGTCTTGGGCTTGGCTTCGGCAGCAGCTGCGGGAGCGATGCCCAGCGTGTAAGCGTCGTTGAAGTCAACGAACTCGATGATGCACATGTCGGCAGCATCGCCCAGACGGAAGCCGGTCTTCAGGATGCGGGTATAGCCGCCCGGACGCTCGGCGATCTTCGGAGCGATGGTGCGGAACAACTCGGTTACGGCCTCTTTCTGCTTGAGGTACGAGAAGACGATGCGGCGCGAGTGCGTCGAGTCGTCCTTCGACTTGGTCACCAGCGGTTCGATGAACTGGCGAACGGCCTTGGCTTTGGCAACGGTGGTCTCGATACGCTTGTGCAGGATGAGCGACGAAGCCATATTCGACATCAACGCTTTACGGTGTCCTGCCTGACGGCCAAGGTGGTTGAAATTCTTATTGTGTCTCATAATTAATCTTTGTCAAGTTTGTAGATTGATACGTCCATACCGAACTTCAGGTTGAGCGAGGTCAGCAGCTCGTCCAGCTCCGTCAGCGATTTCTTACCGAAGTTGCGGAACTTCAGCAGGTCGTTGCGGTTGAGCTTCACGAGATCCCCCACGGTGTCCACGTCGGCGGCTTTCAGGCAGTTCAGGGCGCGGACGCTCAGATCCTGATCCGACAGCTTGGTCTTCAGCAGCTGGCGCATGTGGAGTACATCCTCGTCGAACTCTTCGGTACCGTTGGTATCCTCCATGTTGACGGTGATCTTCTCGTCGGAGAAGAGCATGAAGTGCTGGATGAGGATCTTCGCGGCCTCTTTCAGAGCCTCCTTGGGGTGAATCGACCCGTCGGTAGTAATCTCCAAATTCAATTTCTCGTAGTCGGTCTTCTGCTCGACACGGTAGTTTTCGATGGAATACTTCACGTTCTTGATCGGCGTGAAGATCGAGTCGATCGGAAGGGTGCCGAACTCGCACTCGGCGGGGGTATTCTCCTCTGCCGAAACGTAGCCGCGCCCCTTACCGATCGTGAGGGTCATCTGCAGCTTCGTGCCCGGCGCGAGGTGGCAGATCACCAGCTCGGGGTTGAGCACCTTGAAGAACGAAAGGTAATTTGAAATATATCCGGCAGTCAGCTCCGTAACACCCGCAACGTTAATGGATACTTTCTCGGCATCCTGATTATCGACTGTGCGGATAAAACGAACCTGCTTCAGATTGAGGATGATGTTCAACATATCCTCCATCACACCGGGGATAGCGGCAAACTCGTGATCGACACCGGCTACCTTGACAGTCGTGATTGCGTAACCCTCCAGCGAGGAGAGCAGAATACGACGTAAAGCGTTACCGACAGTCATGCCGAATCCGGGCTCCAGCGGTCGGAATTCGAACTTTCCGAACGACGAAGTGGACTCGAGCATTATAACCTTCTCAGGTTTCTGGAATGCTAATATTGCCATAATACGTGAGTTTGTTTGATTACTACTTCGAGTACAACTCGACGATGAGCTGCTCCTTGATGTTCTCGGGGATCTCCTCACGCTCGGGATTCTGCAGGAACTTGCCGCTCATCGAGGCATTGTCCCACTCAAGCCAAGCATAGCGGCTCTTCGAACCGCCGGCCAGAGATGCCGAGATCACTTCCAGGCTCTTCGACTTCTCGCGAACGGACACCACGTCGCCCGCACGGAGCGAGTACGAGGGGATGTTCACGACGCTGCCGTTCACGCAGATGTGGCAGTGCGAAACGAGCTGGCGGGCAGCTGCACGCGTCGGGGCGATACCCAAGCGGTAAACAACGTTGTCCAGACGGCACTCGAGCAGCTTCAGCAGGTTCTCACCCGTGATACCGCCCATACGCGCAGCCTGCTCGTAGGTGCGTGCGAACTGCTTCTCGAGCAGACCGTAGGTATACTTGGCCTTCTGCTTCTCGCTCAACTGCGTGCCGTACTCCGACACCTTCTTGCGCTTGCGCGCCAGACCGTGCTGTCCGGGAGGAAAGTTGCGTTTCTCAAGCACCTTGTCCGCACCATAGATAGCTTCGCCGAACTTTCTGGCGATCTTCGATTTTGGTCCTATGTATTTTCCCATTGTTTTGACTTTTTTAAAACCTTAGAAATATTCCTTACCACGACGCAAATTATACGCGGCGGCGGTTAGGAGCACGGCAACCGTTGTGCGGCAGCGGCGTAACGTCGATGATCTCCATCACCTCGATACCGGCGCCGTGGATCGTGCGCACGGCCGACTCACGGCCGGCACCCGGACCCTTGACATAAACTTTCACCTTGCGCAGGCCCATGTCGTAAGCGACCTTGGCGCAATCGGCCGAAGCGGTCTGTGCAGCATACGGCGTATTCTTCTTCGAACCACGGAATCCCATCTTACCGGCCGACGACCAACTGATGACATCGCCCACCTCGTTGGTGATGGTGATGATTACGTTGTTGAAAGTGGAGTGTACGTAGGCGTTGCCCACGGCACCGACCTTAACAACCTTCTTCTTAACAGTTCCAGTTTTCTTTGCCATAATTCTCTAAAGATTACTTCGTTGCCTTTTTCTTGTTTGCGACCGTCTTCTTGCGGCCCTTACGGGTACGCGCGTTGTTCTTGGTCGACTGACCGCGAACGGGAAGACCCAGACGGTGACGGATGCCGCGGTAGCAGCCGATATCCATCAGACGCTTGATGTTGAGCTGGACGGCCGAACGGCATTCGCCCTCGACTTTGATACCCAGGTCAGCGATCGTCGAACGGATCGCACCGACCTGGTCGTCCGACCAGTCCTGTACTTTGAGGTCGTAGCTGATGCCAGCGACCTCGAGAATCTTGCGGGCCGTCGAACGACCGATACCGTAGATATAGGTCAGGCCGATCTCGCCCCTCTTATTTTTTGGTAAATCTACACCGACTATACGTGCCATATAAAATCTTTTTCTTTTTTACTAAACCGTTTAAACATTACCCTTGGCGCATTTTAAACTTGGGATTCTTCTTGCAAATGACGTAGAGTTTCCCCTTACGCTTCACAATCTTGCAATCCTCGCTTCTTTTCTTGATGGATGCTTTTACTTTCATGATTTTCAAGCAATCTAATGTTATTTGTACCGGAAAGATATACGCCCCTTCGTCAGATCATAGGGCGTCATCTCCACTTTTACTTTATCTCCGGGAAGGATCTTGATGTAGTGCATACGCATCTTTCCCGAGATATGGGCCGTGAGAATGTGGCCGTTGTCCAGTTCGACGCGGAACATCGCGTTGGACAGCGCCTCGATGATCGTCCCGTCCCTTTCAATAGCAGTTTGTTTTGCCATAGAGTCTTAATTGTTTATTGCCTTTTCGATGATACTGAAGTCCGTCAGGACATCGGGTCCGGACTTGCGGACCGCCACGGCGAACTCGTAATGAGCCGCCGGTTTGCGGTCGCGGGTGCGGACCGTCCAGCCATCCCGTTCAAAAACCACCGCTTTGGTCCCCATGTTTATCATGGGCTCGATGCAGATGACCATGCCCTCCTTGAGGAGCGGTCCTCTGCCGCGTGCGCCGTAATTGGGGACACCGGGGTCTTCGTGCATTTTCCGACCCAGTCCGTGTCCTTCCAGTTCGCGCACAACGCCGTAGCCGAAACTTTCGGCGTACTCCTGCACGGCTGCCGACACGTCGCCTACGCGGTTGCCGGCCTTAGCCTGTGCCGTACCTTTATAAAGAGCCTCTTTGGTGACCTCCATCAGCTGCCTAACTTCCCCGGCAACCTCTCCAACGGCGAACGTATACGCCGAATCACCAACAAACCCCTTCATAAACGTACCGCAATCGACCGAAACGATGTCGCCCTCCTTGAGAACGCATTTCGAGGATGGGATACCGTGAACTACCTGTTCGTTGACCGATATACACAACGAAGCGGGAAATCCCTGATACCCGAGGAAGGCGGGAACTGCTCCGTGCGCGCGGATAAAATCCTCGGCAATCGAGTCCAAAAACTTGGTGGTGACGCCCGGACGGATGTGGCGACCCACTTCCGCCAGCGTCTTCGACACCAGGATGTTGTTCTCGCGGAGCAGCTCTATCTCCTCGTCTGTCTTTAAATATATCATTCTCTTCGTTAAGAACTCTTCGGGAAAAACTCCTAATGACGACCCTGAATACGTCCGGTCTTCATCAGACCATCGTAATGGCGCATCAGCAGGTAGCTCTCGATCTGCTTCAGAGTGTCGAGCACCACGCCGACCATGATCAGCAGCGACGTACCTCCGTAGAAGTAGGCGAACGCCTGCTGAATGCCCAGGAACTTCATCGCCAGGGCGGGCAGGATGGCCACGATGGCCAGGAAGAACGAGCCCGGGAGCGTGATACGCGTCATGATGGTGTCGATGTAGTTCACGGTCTGCTTACCCGGTTTCACGCCCGGGATAAAGCCGCCGTTACGCTTCATGTCATCGGCCATCATTTGAGGATTGATGATGATCGCGGTATAGAAATAGGTGAAGGCGATTACCAGCACTGCAAGCGTGAAGTTGTACCAGAAACCGGTCATCGAGCTGAAAGCAGCCGCGAAAGCCGTACCGGAGAACAGCGCCGGAATAAACATCAGAGCCTGCGCGAAGATGATAGGCATGACGTTGGCCGCATTCATCTTCAGGGGGATGTACTGACGCACACCGCCGTACTGTTTGTTACCGACGATACGCTTTGCATACTGCACAGGCACCTTGCGGACTGCCTGTACCAGGGCGATCGTAGCCATGAAGACCAGGAACAGCAACACCAGTTCGAGGATAAGCATGATGGCGCTACCGCTAGCGGTCTGGAAACGCGCGTTGACCTCGGCCAACAGGGCGTGGGGCAGACGGGCCACAATACCGATCATGATTATCAGCGAGATACCGTTACCGATACCCTTGTCGGTGATCTTCTCGCCCAGCCACATGATGAACATGGTTCCGGCGATCAGGATCGTCGTCGCATAGGCAACGAAGCCGAACGAGTTGCCGTAAACGAACGCAGAGGGCACCTGATGGTACAGGTTGGCGATATACGCCGGGCCCTGGAGGATCAGCACGCCGATCGTCAGGAAACGCGTCCATTGGTTCATCTTGCGGCGGCCGCTCTCACCCTCCTTCTGCATTTTCTGGAAATACGGAATCATCATACCCATGAGCTGGATGATGATGGAGGCGGTGATGTACGGCATGACTCCGAGTGCAAAGATAGCCGCATTGCCGAATGCACCGCCGGAAAAGACGTTCAGCAGACCCAGAAGTCCGTTGCCTTCTAACTGGCTGGCAAACTGCGACCCCTCGCCCAGGGCGTTGGGGTTGATGCCCGGAATCACCACGAAACTGCCCAAGCGGTAGACCAGCAGCAGCCCGATCGTGTAGATCACACGTTTGCGCAGCTCCTCGATCTTGTAGATGTTCTTGAGCGTTTCAACCAATTTCTTGTTGGTCGCCAGAAGAGCGATTACCACTAAAAAGACGATACCAACAACGAGATACTGATTCATAATTTTCGGTTTCTAGGGTTCTTACAGTTTTTCGACGCTGCCGCCGGCTGCCGTGATGGCCGCCTCGGCGCTCTTCGAGAAGGCGTGAGCCTTTACGCTCAGCGCCTTCGTAACCGCGCCGTTGCCCAGGATCTTCACCTTGTCGTTCGACGAGATGAAACCTGCGGCGATGAGCGTATCGACC
>VOFC01003306.1_pt1 | contig 26306 bp, 36 predicted proteins | sample 5384161 | NCBI WGS metagenome assembly VOFC01 (sample SAMN12384722, study PRJNA508395) | human gut metagenome | isolation source: healthy gut B | host: Homo sapiens | reverse complement strand
GATTCACTCAAGACAACCAACTAGCTTAGTTATCTCTCGTCATTACTGTTATAATAAGTTTTCATTCGAAAATGAATGATATTAAGAAATTTTCGAGAATCGTATGTGTTTCACTGTTTAGTTATCAAGGTTGTTCGCTGTCAGCTCTTCGCGACAGCTTGTTTACTTTATCACATCTCTTTTTCTTTGTCAAGTACTTTTTTCAAGTTTTTTTAAAACTTTTTGATGAAGTTTTTTTCTTTATTGACGACTTGTCTACTTTACCACAAGTAGAAAGCTTTGTCAACCACTTTTTTAAATTTTCTTGATTTTTATAAATCTTAGAAAATTTAAAACGGAGAAGGAGGGATTTGAACCCTCGCGCCGCGTTAGCGACCTATACCCTTAGCAGGGGCACCTCTTCGGCCTCTTGAGTACTTCTCCAGTCTCCGAACTACTTAACTGCTGTTAAATTGTGGAGTGCGCATTTCTCACAGCGCATGAGTTATTATACTTAAAATATTTCACCTTGTCAATGGTTTTTTTCTAATTTTATTTTATTTTTTATTATCTCCGCCATTTTTCCCACTTTTTAGCAGAATTCCTTAGAAATCCCTGGCATTTTCCCGGATTGTTTCCTCAATTCTTCTTTTTTTACTTCAGCTGCAATCTCGGTGGATTTCATATCTTTATATTCTTCATACTCCATCGGCTTCAGGAAATGAATCTGTACATCCAGCATTTTGGCAGATCCGGTATCAAACGCTTTATAGGAATCGATCAGAGCTACCGGAACGATCGGGCACTTTGCCTTCATAGCCGCTTTGAAGCTTCCGCCTTTAAACTCCTGTGGGTGATTTCCGTTTTTGCTTCTGGTTCCCTCTGCAAAAATCAGATAATTTCTTCCTGATTTTACTTCTTTTGTAACATTGATAATAACCTGCATGGACTGTTTGATGTCTTCCCTGTCAATCAGGAAAGCTTTCATACATGCAAATACCTGTTTCAGGAACGGAACATTTCCAACCTCTTTTTTGGCAACTACTGAAAAGGTACCGGGCACACCTCCATGATTGCAAGCACATCATATAATCCTTGATGATTGGGATAAAATATAAATCCATTTTCTGAAGGTATATTTTCCACACCGTGGGCGTCAATATGCAGATTTCCGCCTCGGTTGGCCGCGTGATCGATTTTTTCAGCATTGCATAGCGCTGTTCTTCTGTATAGCGGTCCACATGCGCAGCGTACCAATTTAACATAATCCAGTAATATGGCACAAATAATATGTTTTTCAAAACCATTACTATAATTCTTTTCATTTTAGCAGTTCCTTTCTGAAATATGAAAAAAGACTGCTGCAAGATCTTAATATCCTGCAGCAGCCTCCCTTTACTCTGCGTTTAGCTTATTTGCAATTTTTTCTTCATATCCCGGGTTCTTTTTTTCACAAATACATTGTATGCCTTCGTATAATTCTTGTAGTAGTATCTGTTGTCATAAACTTGGCATAATCTGTCGCTGCCTGAGTTCTCAGTTCATCTGTAATCTCAGACGGCGGCATAACATAATATTTTGCTTCCGTTTTTCTCTACCATGTAGGTACCCACGCATGGATATTCCTGGCTGTTTTCCAGAACCAGGTTATAATAAATATAAACGTAAGTATACTTGTCTTTCTCAGAAAGCTTATCGCACTCCTCCACCTTCACTTTCGTTGGATTGTGTGCGGCAAAATACTGAAGCGTAGCATCGATTTCCGTCTGAAGAAACTCATTGGCATCGTCTCCGCCTGAATAGCACTTTTTCACTTTCTTTTCACTGCCGTTTACGTATTCTTTTATAAGGGATTCCACAACTCCCTCAGGTGATTTCTGGTTTACACCGCATCCGGACATTGCCATGGCAAGCACCAGAACAATACCCAGAATGATTATTCTAGTTTTCTTTTCATCTGCTTCTTCCACAGGCTCCTCACTGCTGCCGCCGTTTGCATTTTCCTCGACTTTTTTCGCGAACTTTGGCAAGGCTTGCCACAGTTACACCCTCATCAAGATTGATCAGCTTCACACCAGATGTAATTCTTCCAAGAATGGAAATTCCGGCACAGGTAATACGAATGATAATTCCCTCAGTGGTAATCATCATAATCTCGTTTTCTTCATTCACGGCTTTGGCACCGATAACATTACCTGTCTTTTCGGTAATCTTGTAGCATTTTACACCCTTACCGCCACGGTTCTGGCAGGTAAACTCACTCATGGCTGTGCGTTTGCCCATACCATTTTCGGATACGACAAGAAGGTAATCGCCTTGGGAATTCAGCTGCATTGCCACAACCTCATCTCCTGGATCCAGGTTCATGCCGCGAACACCCATGGAACTTCTTCCAGTACTTCTTACATCTGTTTCTTTAAACCGGATACACATACCATCCTTGGTAACCAGCATAATATCCTTGTTGTTATCCGTTGCCTTTACTTCAATCAGCTCGTCATCATCTCGAAGGGTAATTGCCACAAGTCCGGTCTTACGCACATTTGCATACTCTTCCATCGGAGTTTTCTTCACAAGACCATTCTTGGTTGCCATAACCAGATAACGGCCTTCCTCGAAATTCCGCATAGGAATTACCGCTGTAATACGTTCTCCCGGCATAAGCTGCAGAAGGTTCACGATTGCTGTACCTCTTGCAGTTCTTCCTGCTTCCGGAATCTCATATGCTTTCAGACGGTATACTGTCCTGTATTGGTAAAGAACATCAGATAATGATGGTTGGTAGTCATCAAAAGGTCTTCAATATAATCCTCCTCGATTGTCTGCATTCCCTTGATTCCGCGTCCGCCTCTGTTTTGGCTGCGGAAATTATCTACGGTCATCCTCTTAATATAGCCAAGCTTGGTCATCGTAATGACAGTATTTTCCCTTGAATCAGATCCTCTGTGGAAATATCGTATACATCGTAGCCAATGGCAGTTCTTCTGTCGTCACCGTATTTTTCAGCAATTGCAAGAATCTCTTCTCTTACAACGCGGAGAAGAAGATTTCTGTCTGCAAGAATTGCCAGGAATTTGCGGATTTTCTCCTCTAACTCTGCATACTCTGCTTCCAGCTTATCTCTTTCCAAACCTGTCAGAGCACGCAGTCGCATATCAACGATTGCCTGAGCCTGTACATCTGTAAGTTCAAATCGGTCCATTAATTCCTGCTTGGCAATCTGAACATTACGTGCAGCACGAATGATCCTGATAACCTCATCAATGTTATCCAGTGCCTTTAACAGACCCTCTAAAATATGTGCACGCTCCTGTGCCTTATTCAGGTCGTATTTGGTTCTTCTGGTTACAACATCTTCCTGATGGGCAAGATAATGCTCCAGAAGCTCTTTCAGATTCAGCACCTTCGGTACCAGACTGTCACCCTGAGGAACCACGCAAAAGCATGATTACGCCAAAGGTATCCTGCAGCTGGGTATGCTTGTACAGCTGATTCAGAACAACATTTGCATTAGCATCTCTACGCAGATCAATACAGATACGCATTCCCTCACGGCTGGAGTGGTCATTCAGATCTGTAATTCCGTCAATCTTTTTGTCCCGCACAAGCTCTGCGATTTTCTCGATCAGACGTGCCTTATTTACCAGGTATGGAAGCTCTGTAACGATAATACGGGACTTGCCGTTTGGCAGGGTCTCGATGTTGGAGACTGCACGGACACGGATCTTACCACGTCCTGTACGATATGCTTCCTCGATTCCTCTTGTTCCAAGAATGGTTGCTCCTGTTGGAAAATCCGGTCCTTTCACAATTTCAAGAAGCTCCTCCATGGTAGTTTCTCTGCTCTTCAATGGTATTGTCAATAATTTTTACCACAGCATTAATAACCTCACGAAGATTGTGAGGCGGAATGTTAGTAGCCATACCAACGGCAATACCTGTGGTTCCATTTACCAGAAGGTTGGGGAAAACGGGACGGGAGAACCTTTGGCTCTCTCTCGGTTTCATCAAAGTTCGGCTGAAAATCAACGGTATCTTTGTTGATGTCTGCAAGCATCTCCATGGAAATCTTGCTGAGACGTGCCTCTGTATATCGCATAGCAGCGGCGCCGTCACCATCCACAGAGCCAAAGTTTCCGTGTCCGTCAACCAGCGGATAGCGGAAAGACCAGTTCTGTGCCATATTTACAAGTGCTCCGTAGATAGAGCTGTCACCATGAGGGTGATATTTACCCATTGTATCACCAACGATACGGGCACATTTACGATGGGGCTTGTCCGGACCGTTGTTCAATTCAATCATAGAGTACAGCACTCTACGCTGTACCGGCTTCAAACCATCTCTACATCTGGAAGTGCTCGTGAAGCGATAACGCTCATGGCATACTCGATGTAAGGATTCTTTCATGGTTTTCTTCAGATCCACATCATGTATCTGGTCAAAAATCTTGTCATCCATATTGTTTTATCTCTCCTAGATATCCAGATTCTTTACAAAACGCGCATTTTCCTCGATAAATTCACGGCGCGGCTCTACCTTGTCTCCCATCAGTGTGGTAAATACAAGGTCAATTTCAGAGGTTGCAGCCTCATCCATTGTTACGCGAAGAAGAATACGTTTCTCCGGATCCATAGTGGTTTCCCAAAGCTGCTCGGCATCCATTTCTCCCAGACCTTTGTAACGCTGGATCTTGTTGTTGGAATCTCGTCCGATTTCTGTCAGAATGGCATTGAGCTCATCATCATCATAAGCATACCAGACTTTTTTGTTTTTCTCGATTTTGTAAAGAGGCGGCTGCGCCAGATATACATAGCCCTGCTTGATCAGTTCCGGCATAAATCTGTACAGGAATGTAAGAAGCAGTGTGGCAATGTGGGCACCGTCAACATCGGCATCAGTCATAATGATGATCTTGTGATATCTCAGCTTGGAAATATCGAAGTCATCATGGATACCGGTACCAAAAGCAGTGATCATTGCCTTGATCTCTTTTTGTTTGCATAAATCTTATCCAGACGGGCCTTTTCCACGTTCAGAATCTTACCGCGCAGGGGCAGGATCGCCTGTGTGGCACGGTTACGTGCAGTCTTTGCAGAACCTCCCGCAGAATCTCCCTCTACGATAAAGATCTCGCAGTTCTCAGGGTTCTTGTCGGAACAGTCCGCAAGCTTTCCTGGAAGGGACATGCTGTCAAGGGCAGACTTCCTTCTGGTCAGGTCACGGGCCTTACGTGCAGCTTCCCTTGCTCTTTGTGCAAGTACGGACTTCTCTACAGTCGCCTTGGCTACTGTAGGATTCTGCTCCAGAAAAATCTCCAGCTGCTTGCTTACAACGCTGTCTACAGCGCCTCTGGCCTCGCTGTTGCCCAGTTTCTGCTTGGTCTGGCCTTCGAACTGGGGATTGCCGATCTTAACGCTGACCATAGCTGTCAGGCCCTCTCGGATATCATCACCGGAAAGGTTCGGCTCGCTGTCCTTCAGAAGCTTGTTCTTTCTTGCATAGTCATTAAAAGTATTGGTAATAGCGTTTCGAAACCTGTGATATGAGTACCGCCCTCAGGGGTATTGATGTTGTTTACAAATCCGTAGGTGTTCTCTGTGTAGGAATCGTTATGCTGCATGGCAACTTCTACGGCTACGCCGTCCTTCTCGCCCTCACAGTAAATAATCTCCGGGTACAGAGCTTCCTTGCTTCTGTTCAGATAAGTTACAAACTCACGGATACCGCCCTCGTAGTGGAAGGTTTTCTCACGCTCCATGCCCTCACGCTTATCTACAAGGATAATCTTCAGGCCTTTGGTAAGGAATGCCATTTCACGAAGACGCTGCTGTAAAATGTCATAATCATATACAGTCTCTTCAAAAATCTGCTTGTCCGGAAGGAAAGTAACGGTTGTTCCTGTAGCATCCCCACACTCTCCAGCTTCCTTCAGCGGATACATTGTCTTGCCGCGCTCGTAACGCTGCTCATACCTCTTTCCATCTCTGCAGATGGAAACTTCCAGCCATTCAGACAATGCATTTACAACAGATGCGCCTACACCGTGAAGACCGCCGGATACTTTATAACCGCCATTTCCGAACTTACCGCCTGCGTGCAGGATCGTGAAAACAACCTCCACTGCAGGGAGGCCCGCCTTGTGGTTGATTCCCACTGGAATTCCTCGTCCATTATCGACAACCGTGATCGAGTTATCAGGATTGATTGCTACATTGATTTCTGTACAGTAACCGGCCAGTGCCTCATCTACGGCATTGTCCACGATTTCATATACAAGGTGGTGCAGACCGCGGCTGGATGTGCTTCCAATGTACATACCCGGTCTCTTACGTACGGCTTCCAGGCCCTCCAGAATCTGGATTTGGTCCGCTCCGTATTCCGTATTTGTTTCGCCCATGATATTCCTCCTGTTATCATCTATTCAAAACCACAGGAATTTATGGCATTGCTCTGCTGCCAGATTTCATTCCTGTTTTTGTGCATAAAAATACTAATTTATTATATCACAAAATCCCCGTTTTTGCCAGTTAAAAGCCATTTCCGCATGTAAAAAGGCCGTATTTTCAACGAATATCCGTCAAAAAAATACGCCTTTTTTACATGTTTCCTATAGTTTTTCTATTTTATTTCCAGCAAAGCCTGATAAATCTCTCTTTTGGTCACGCCGCGGTCTTTGGCAACCAGTTTCATTGCCTCCTTGCGGGCAATTCCCTGCTTCTCATAAACTTCCATATGCTGGGAAATGGACATCTCTTCCCATGCTGCTTTTTCTTCTTCCCGAATCTCCTCGCGGCTTTTTCCTCAATTACAAGAACGCATTCACCAAGGGGCTTCTGGTCCTGATAAAAATCCAGCAGATCCTTAATAGTACTGCAAAATGCGGTCTCGTGCTTTTTGGTAAGCTCTCGGCAAAGAGTCATCCTGCGGTTGCCCAGAGTCTCATAAAGCTCCTCTAAAGTGCCTACAAGATGATGGGGTGCCTCATAGAGAATGATGGTCCTCGTCTCACTTTTCAGCTCTTCCAGAATTGCCTTGCGCTCCTTCTTGTCAGGCGGTAAAAGGCCTCAAAAAGCAAACCTGCGGGTAGAAAGGCCCGACAGGGTAAGCGCTGTAATGCAGGCAGCAGGACCTGGCAGGGATGTCACTTCAATGCCAGCCTCATAACACATGGCAACAAGCACTTCTCCCGGATCTGAAATGCCAGGAGTTCCTGCATCTGTAATAAGCGCTACATTCACACCGGAACGCATCTTGTCAATCAGTGTGTATGCTTTCTCCACCTTGTTGTATTCGTGATAGCTGGTCATCGGTGTTTTTATGTCAAAATGATTCAGCAGCTTGATACTGTTTCTGGTATCCTCTGCTGCGATCAGATCCACTTCCTTCAGTGTTCTGAGAACCCGCAAGGTAATATCCTCCAGATTTCCGATTGGCGTGGCACATAAATATAATTTACCGCTCATATCCTGTTCTCCCTTCTGCAATCGGCTCTGTTTCCGATCCGTCATTACAGCATTCTTCTGCTGTCGGATCAGACCATATCATACATTTCCAGAATTTCCTTCGTATCAACTCCCGGCTTCTCATACACGATCAGCGGTCTTTCCACTGTGATTCTGGAATTTCCGCCCTTAAGGGCCTCAATCAGTACCATGTTCGGTTCCCGGTCTATATATGGGTAAACCAGCTGCATTCGCTTCGGTTCCAGCTTGTACTTCGTCAGCACATTCATAATTTCCGTAAGCCTGAAGGGCCGGTGCACCATATAAAACGGCCCCTGTCCCCAGAAGCTTAGCAGCCTGGCTTACCACATCCTCAAGGGTGCACAAAATCTCATGTCTGGCAATTGCCTTGGGCATATGAGGATTGGTCAGCCCATGCTGGCCGATCATATAAGGCGGATTGCATGTCACAACATGAAAAGAAGCTGCCCCGAAAATGCCGGCAGCCTCTTTGATATCGCCTTGTCTGATACTGACCCTGTCCTCCATGTTATTGTATTTCACACTTCTTGCCGCCATTTCGGCACATTCTTCCTGAATCTCCAGACCAGTGAAATGCTCTCCTGGTGTCTTGGATGCAAGGAGCACCGGGATGATCCCGGTTCCGGTTCCCATATCAAGAACCTTCTCCCCTTTCTTCACTCTGGCAAATCCAGATAACAGAACTGCGTCCATTCCGAAGCAGAATTTCTGTGGATCCTGGATAATGTAATATCCATTCTGCAAGTCATCCACACGTTCATTCTCCTTCACAAGATCATTAATCATCTAATTTGGAATCTCCCTTTTTGTCTTCAAGATCCTGCAGTTCCTTCATTTCCTGTTCGGAAACCTTCACTTTCTTCTTTCTGGAACGGAATTTCAGTTCCGCTACAGGGAACTCCTGAATCTCTTTCTCATCGCCGATTTCCACAACAACCTTCACCAGCTGGCGAAGTACATTTACACTCTGTACATTGCCCTGGATTCCATCTGGTGTGGTAACAGTATCTCCAATTCCCGGAAGTCTGCGGTTCAGCTCCTCATAAGTCTCCTGCTCATTCTTCAGACAGCACATAAGTCTTCCGCACACACCGGAAATCTTGGTCTGATTCAGAGAAAGATTCTGTTCCTTGGCCATTCTGATGGATACCGGAGCAAACTCGGAAAGGTAGGTATGGCAGCAAAGACATCTGCCGCAAATTCCGATTCCGCCCAGAATCTTGGTCTCATCTCTTACACCGATCTGGCGAAGCTCGATTCTGGTTTTGAAAATAGATGCCAGATCCTTAACCAGCTGACGGAAATCAATTCTGCCATCTGCTGTAAAAATAAAACAGGACCTTGTTATTGTCAAAGGTGTATTCTGCGTCAATCAGCTTCATTTCAAGACCGTGCTCACGGATCTTCTTCTGGCAGATCTTGAACGCATCCTTCTCGCGCTCTCTGTTGTATTTCTCTCTATCGTCATCATCCGGAGTCGCTACGCGGAGCACTTCCTTCAGAGGATGTACTACCTGGTCATCTGCTACCTCCTTAGGTGCAAGCACCACCTTTCCATACTCAACACCGCGGGCAGTCTCAACGATTACGTGATCGCCCGGCTTCATTTTATAGTTCTTCGGATTGAAGTAATAAATCTTGCCTACATTACGAAATCTCACGCCTACTACTTTTGTCATTCTATTTCTCCCTGATCGTCAGGAACAAAAAGCTCAAGGGCAAGTTCTGTATTTACATTGGCGCGAAGACGTACCTTAGTCTTCTCCAGTGCATCCAGAATTTTCTCCAGATTCTCATAGGAACGCTGGCTTTGCCTGTTCCCTTATATAATTTATTTCCTGTTTGAAAACAAGATTATCTACTTCCCGTGTAGCCTTAAACATCAGGACATCCCTGAACCAGAACTGGAAAATATCCAGATAATCTCCAATGTTCTGCTTGTCATTGGAAAGGTGCTTAATGGCTTCTGTAAGCTCATAGACCTCCATGTTATCTGCATTCTTCAGAATACGAAGGGCATTCTGGGTCATGTCTGCAAATTCCTGGGAAGTAGCAGCTTTCTTCGCCTTGCCAATGCTTCCATGGGCGTAGGACGCATCAATTTCAGCCTGATAATCCGGTATATGAAGATGCTCCATAAGGTATTTCTTCACAAGACCGTCATCTATTACCTTCAGGTCAAGACGCACGCATCTTGAACGGATGGTGGGCAGCAGTGCATCTATATTGCTTGTAAGAAGCATGATCACAGCATATTCCGGCGGCTCCTCGATGGTCTTCAGAAGGGCATTCTGCGCCTGAGGATTCAGCATCTCCGCGTCTGCTATGATATAGATCTTATGCGGACTGCAGTAAGGCTTAATATCTACATCATTGATAACCTGTTCCCTGATCTCGTCAATGGTAATGACATTTGGCTTCTCATGGGTCACCATAATGATATCCGGATGATTCTTGCCAATGGCCTTCTTACAGGAATCGCAGTGTCCGCACGGCTCTGTACCGCCTTCTTCACACTGCAGCGTCATGGCATAGGTTCCTGCCAGCAGCTTCTTTCCAGAACCAGGGTCACCTGTAAAAATATAAGAATGGGACACTTTCTCCGTCTCTATAGCATTCTTCAAATGCCTAATAATTTCTTCATGTCCTATAATGTCATTAAACCCTAACATTGGAATCACCTCACCCTATCATTTTGGTTACTTTATAGTAACTTTTTTTGTACAAATACAGTCTGACTGTATTCTCGTTCTAATTCTATCATGTACGACAAAATCATGCCATAGTTTTTTGTGAAATAATTCTGAATTTCGGGTTATAAATGTGTGTACAATGCAGTTTAAATCTGTGTCTGTGCTCTGTAATGTCAGCCTTTGATATACTGTGCAATTTCTTCCACGCATTTTTCCAGATCGATATTCTGGAATCTTTTTCTTAATCCCGGCAGCAGCAATTTTTTCTTCGGAAAAATCCTCCTGGTCTGCCAGAAATCTTCTGCACATTTCCTCATAGCGGGGTGTCTTCTGGCTTCTCTCCCTATTCAACGCTCTTGCAAGACGCTCTCCGTCCTCCACTTCAATATAGATTGGGCAAAGTGCCTCTTCCCCATAGTATTCTCTCATTTTCACATAAGATTCCAGTGTACCGATTCCCAGATAATCTGATGCGTCCAGATTCACCTGACCGTCATCAGCTGTAAAATAGTTCCAGATTCCATGTACTGTATGATAGGCACGTGCTTCAATTACACAGCCCTTCTCCTGAAACTCTTTCAGCTTCTTATCATCCACAAAAATAATACTGTTTGCCGTCTTCTTCCTCCGCCCGGATCGGACGGGTTGTATACAAAACCAGTTTTTTCAGTCCAAGCTCCTCATGTGCTGCCAGCCTGGCATAAATATGATCCTTACCAGACGCGCTTTTTCCCATAATGTAAAATATTTTTCCCATAATGTTTCAGGCAGGGGATTACACCTCTGCCTGCTCCTTTACTACGCAAATTGATTCTTCATTCTCACCGCAGAGTCCATAAAGATTCAGCCCCTGCTCCCTGCATCTTCTCACATTCCGGACAAAAAGTCCAGTGATCTGCTCTCCTGGCACGATAATAGGAATTCCCGGGGGATAAAGATACACAAACTCCGCGGAAATTTTCCCAATGCTCTCTTCCAGAAGGCAAAACTGAGCCTGCGCCTCCATGGCCTGGGAAATGGACATCAGCTGTTTCATAGAGCCGCATTTGCAGGTGCAGTCTCCATTTCTGCGCTCATCTGTGCGCGCTTCTCCCTCACAGCTCTGGCAAACATCCGGTTTACTTTCCCTGTATTCCTGTTTTCCTGCGTCTGATTCACTTATTATTTTCTGCGCTTCCTGACGGTCAATTTCTTCTACCGCCCTGCAAAGCCGCGAAAATCCCTCTCTGGTATCGCCAACTGCTGCCAGTGCAAGCACATAGTTCTCCGTAGTCATCTCCACTTCCAGATGGTACTTCTCGCGAAGGATCCGGGAAAGCCCTGGTCCGTTCAAAGTGCTGTGGACTGTTGATAAAATCAGCTTGGATCTGTCATAGGCAAATATTTCCGTTCTGTCCTGCGCATCCTTTTTCCCCGGATTTCTCGTCTGGTGCCTGGAACAAACGGATATATTCACAGTTACTTAATTGCTTCCGTGCAGTCTCCAGATTTTCTGCAAATTCATCAAACATCCGTCCGCTGTCTTTCTCCAGCTTTGCCACACAGGCGTCCAGACTGGACATAAGAATATAAGACGGACTGCTTGTCTCATAAATTCCCAGGAATCTGCAGATCAGCTTCTCACTTACACGGTCGCTGCAGAGATGGAGCACTGCAGTCTGGGTCATAGCAGGCAGTGTCTTGTGAAAGCTCTGGATCACTACATCTGCACCAAGGTCCACTGCCGAAGCCGGAAAATAGTCCGAAAACCGGAAATGTGCCCCATGCGCCTCGTCAACAATCAACGGAATCCCATAACTGTGGGCAACATCTGCAATCCTTCGCACATCCGACACCACACCGTCATAAGTAGGTGATGTAATGAGAACCGCTTCAATATCCGGATTCTCCTCCAGGCATCTTTCCACACGGGATACGGAAATAGCGCCGTTTATCCCCAAATCTGAATCGGATTGTGGATAAATATACGTGGGCACCAGGTCTCGCAGATAAATTGCATGATAAACTGCCTTATGGCAATTGCGGGCTGTCAAAATCCGACCGCCCTTTTTCACAGATGCAGAAATCGCAGCCAATAACCCTGCCGTGCTTCCATTTACACTGAAAAAGCTTCTCTTCGTTCCGTATAAACGGGAAAGTGCATTCTGGGCTTCCAGAAGGATGCCCTCACTGTGATGCAGGTCGTCAAATCCATCTATCTCTGTAATATCCCTCTCAATGGGAAAATCCCCCACGCATGCCTTATTTCTCTTATGTCCAGGCATGTGAAACGGATAAAAATCTGAGTTGCCGTAGTTCTCCAGTTCTTTATACAGTCTTTCCATTTTACCTCTCTGTCTGCCTGTAATTTCAGGACTTTACATTTTAAATCGGTATCCAACTCCCCATATTGTTTCAATGTACTGCGGCTTCGCATTGTTATATTCGATTTTCTCACGGATTTTTCTTGATATGGACGGTAACGGTGGCAATGTCTCCCACAGACTCCATATCCCAGATTTCACGGAAAAGCTCTTCCTTGGTAAATACCCGGTTTGGATTCTCCGCCAGGAATGTAAGGAGATCAAATTCCTTAGTGGTGAAAGTAGTCTCTTCCCCATTCACCCACACACGGCGGGCAGTTTTATCAATCTTAATTCCGCGAATCTCAATCGTGTCATTCTTCTGTACCGTGGAACCGATCAGACGGTTATAGCGGTCCATATGTGCCTTTACTCTCGCCACAAGCTCACTTGGGCTAAAAGGCTTGGTCATATAATCATCTGCTCCAAGTCCCAATCCGCGAATCTTATCAATGTCATCCTTCTTGGCGGAGACCATAATGATCGGGTATTCTTAGCTTCCCTTACCTGACGGCAGATCTCAAAGCCATCCACCTCCGGAAGCATCAGATCCAGAATCAACAGATCAAAATCCTCGTTCAATGCTTTCTCAAGCCCCAGGTCTCCTCTGTTGGAAATAACCACCTCAAATCCGGAAAGCTCCAGATAATCCTTCTCCAAGATCTGCAATTGCCTCTTCATCTTCTATAATTAAAATTCTGCTCATTTCATTGGTACCTCCTGATACTTTCTAAGAACGAAATACATAATTGTGCCGATTCCAAGCCGGCTTGTAGCCCATACCTTGCCGCCGTGGTCATCCAGGATCTTCTTCACGATGGAAAGCCCGATACCACTTCCTCCTTTAGATGAATTTCTGGAAACATCGGTACGGTAAAAACGGTCAAAAAATATAAGGCAGGTCCTTCGGCCCGATTCCCTTTCCATTGTCTTCGATCTCAATCTGGATGAAATCGCCCACATCCTTAATTCGAATCTGGATAATTCCCTTTGGCTTATCCATGTATTTTATAGCATTGCTGATAATATTATGTATAACTCGCCGGATCTGTTCTCCATCAGCGATTACCATAACGTCCTTTTCCACATAATTGGCATATACCAGTTCAATTCCTCTCGTTTCCAGTTCCAGTCCTACTTCTTCTGCGCAATCTGCAAAATAATCTTCTACATTCAGTTTACTGAAAGTATAAGGGATACGGTTAGTGTCAATCTTGAGAGTAAAAAGTCAGCTCATTGATCAGATGGTCCATCTCATTTGTCTTGTTATAGATGGTGCGCACATAACGGTCCATTTTCTCCGGAGTATCCGCAACTCCGTCCATGATTCCTCCACATAACCTTTTACTGCGGTGATCGGTGTCTTCAGGTCGTGGGAAATGTTACTGATGAGTTCCTTGTTCTCTTTTTCAATGAGATTTTTCTCTTCTGTGGATTCCTTCAGACGGCGGCGCATCTCCTCAAAATCCTGGCATAGCTCTGAAAATTCATCATTTCCTTCCACATCCAGGACGAAGTCAAGATTTCCCTCTTTGATATTCTGCGTCGCTTTTTTTAGTTTCACCAGCGGTACGGCAATGCTTCGGTACACCCACAGACCAACCACAAGCGCAACAGAAATCAGAATAATAAATGCACTGATAAAAAGGTCCTTGGCCATCACATGCACCCTGCCCTGGCTGTCTGCTGAATCTATTATGGAAATATCATAGACTGTGCCGTCACTTTCCGTCTGAACCTGCGTTTTCTGTGACTGGCTGAAGCCATATAGGGTAGCAGCGAATAAGAGCAGCGGCATCAGAATAATCATGGTGAATCCCAGAATAATTCTTGTTTTCAGCTTCATAGCAGCTTTCTCCTCTTTTTGTCTGTCATAATCTCCGGGCCAAGCGGACATATTGCCAGCCGACGCCATCACAATATATGAAAGTCAGCTTTTCCCGGCATCATATTAGAATTATAGCATAAAGCTGCATTTCCATCTCTAAATTTTCTATTAAAAAATGGACCGGCGTAAAGCACATTCCAGGCAAGAAAAACTGCCCGCAAGAAGGACAGTTTTTATAAAGGGGAATTTCCCTGTAAAGGGCTAACTTGTATATTCAATTACTCCGTATAAGAATTTCCATTTTCGTCGGTCCAGGTTCCATCGCCATTGTCGGTATAACCAGTTCCATTGTCATCACGGTAGTGATATTCGCCATCTGCTTTTTCGGTAACGGTAACCGTCGTGCCGTCAGATGATGTAATGGTATGTTGTTCCATTACAATTCCAAAACGATGTGTTTCATCATTCAAAACAGAATAGGTATTTCCGTACTGATCCTTCCACTGGGTATCCTCATCAATGGCAACATAGCCAACGCCGCTGTCATCGCGGTATGCATAATCGCCGTTGGTCTGCTCTTTAATTGCCACCACGGTTCCATCTTCTGAAGTCAGATATATGGTCCGCAGATTCAGATAAGCTTCCCCATCCGGGTCATCCTCGTCAGCAGTTCCTGCTGTATTCCCGGAATTAGAAGCAGCGGAACCGGCGGATGTGTCCTTTTTCTCAGAGCTGCTGCCAAAAGGATCATTCTTTGATGCATATGCAGTTGCCACATACCCAGTCTGACCCAGATAACTGATCTGATACCAGGATGAACCGTCCTCCCCCATAACAGAGCCTTCACAGGTATAGGAGCTTCCATAATCCCCAAGACCAAGAGAGTCCGCACTGGTAGATGGCTTCTGTCTCACATTCACGCCATCCTTCGAAGTGATATAAAGCTTAAAGGAAGTCGTTTTCTGGATATTTTCACTGGAATTTTTATCAGTGGAAGCGGCTTTTGCTGCAGCAGAGCTTGGCACATTATTCGTCCTGGATTTCGCCTCACTCTTCTGCGCAGTGCCAGATTCACTCTTAGAAGCACTCTGACTGGATGCTGCAGGTGCTGTGGTCTGACCGCTGGTCTCTCCGCATCCTGCCGCAGTATTTATCATAACTACAGCCATAACAGCTGCCATAATTGTTGTTAATAAATTTCTCCTTTTCATACGCGTTTCCTCCTGTTATCATTCTACTTTTGTAGAAGATGGTTATATACTACAACTGTAGAAATAAAATGTCAAGAGTTTTTTCTACAAACGTAGAATTATTTTTTACAACAAAAAAGCCTGGAAAAAACTCTCTCAAGTCTCTCCCAGGCTATTATGGATAACAAATTTCTCACTTGCACAGCGCAGCAATAGCTGCAGCCCCTGATAAATTAAGCAAGATATTTTTTCAGATTCTCAACTTTGTCCAGATGCTCCCATGGAAGATCTACATCTGTACGTCCGAAGTGTCCGTAAGCAGAAGTCTGTTTGTAGATCGGACGGCGAAGATCAAGCATTTTAATAATTCCTGCAGGACGGAGATCAAAATTCTCACGAATGATCTCTACCAGTTTGGAATCAGATACTTTTACCAGTTCCAAATGTCTCTACATGAACAGATGTAGGATGAGCTACACCGATTGCATAGGAAGCTGGATTTCGCACTTGTCAGGAAGTCCTGCTGCGACAATGTTCTTTTGCAACATAACGTGCTGCATAAGCCGCAGAACGGTCAACCTTTGTGCAGTCTTTTCCGGAGAAAGCTCCGCCGCCGTGACGACCTGTTCCGCCATAAGTATCAACGATAATCTTACGTCCTGTCAGACCGCTGTCTCCGTTTGGTCCTCCGATTACGAAACGTCCGGTAGGATTGATAAAGTACTTGGTATCCTCATCTACCATATCAGCCGGAATGATCTCATCGAATACATATTTTTTAATGTCTGCATGGATCTGCTCCTGCGTTACATCCGGATCATGCTGTGTAGAGCATACTACTGCATCGATACGGATTGGTTTTCCGGCTTCATCATATTCTACAGTAACCTGTGTTTTTCCGTCCGGTCTTAAATATTTCAGGGTGCCGTCTTTACGAACCTTAGTCAGCTGACGTGCAAGCTTATGTGCCATGTTGATTGCATATGGCATGTACTCTTCTGTCTCATTGGAAGCATAACCAAACTGGATGCCCTGGTCGCCAGCTCCGATAGAATCAAGCTCGTCCTCATCCATCTGGTTTTCCTTCTGCTCAAGTGCCTTGTCAACACCCATCGCAATATCAGCAGACTGCTGATCCAGTGCTACCATAACTGCGCAGGTATCTGCATCAAATCCGAATTTTCCACGGGTGTAACCAATTTCACGGATTGTTTCTCTTACGATAGACTGAATGTCAATGTTTGCTTTGGAAGTGATCTCACCCATTACCATTACAAGTCCTGTAGTGGTAGCAGTCTCACACGCAACACGGCTCATTGGATCCTGTTCCATTAAAGCATCAAGAATCGCATCAGAAATTGCATCGCATACTTTATCAGGATGTCCTTCCGTAACTGACTCGGATGTAAATAAAAGTTTCTCCTTATTTTCCATTTCTTATTTTTTTTCCTTTCTTCGTTGGACGGAATTTGCATTTCCTTGCAAAAAAAACAGCCCGGACAAGCGGACTGTCTTATAAATGACGTTTATATAAACAATCCTCTTATTGTTCGACAGTTACTCGCTCAGGTTGGCACCTTCCTCATTAAGCGGGGGTTGCCGTGGCTTCATAGATCCTTTGTATCTCCACCACTCTGAATAAAAGGCTATTCTTCAGTTTTCCTGTTGCAAGCAATACAATATACTGATTGCTTATAAATGTCAATAGACATTTAAGAGGATTTGACTATTTTGTAACAAATCCCTTATAAATTCCTTCCTATCATCCTACGCGAAGACGGAATTTCTGGATTTCTTTCTCGCTGGAAACCTTCTCAATCTCAGCACCGAGACTTAGTTTCTCTTCGAAATTCTCATATCCACGCTGGATATAAACGATATCATCAACAACAGTGATTCCCTCTGCTGCAAGGCCTGCAATTACAAGGGCTGCTCCTGCACGAAGATCCGGTGCGCTTACTCTTGCACCTGTCAGCTTCTCCACACCATCAATGATTGCGGAATTACCCTCAACCTTAATGCATGCACCCATTCTGGAAAGCTCGTCCGCATATTTGAAACGGTTTTCAAAAATACTCTCCGTAACAATACTGGTTCCTTCTGCAAGTGCCAGAGTTACTGCGATCTGCGGCTGCATATCTGTCGGATATCCCGGATATGGAAGAGTCTTCACATGAGTACGATGAAGTCTGTTCACAGCGCGTACACGTACTGCATCATCAAACTCCTGTACCTCGCATCCAATCTCCTCAAGCTTGGCTGTGGTAGCCTCAAGATGCTTCGGGATCACGTTTCTTACAGTCACATCTCCGCCAGTCACTGCTGCCGCGCACATAAAGGTACCGGCCTCGATCTGATCCGGAATAATGGAATATTCGGTACGGTGAAGCTTCTCCACACCTTTGATACGGATAACATCTGTACCTGCACCTTTGATGTTGGCGCCCATGCTGTTCAGGAAATTCGCAACATCTACTACGTGTGGCTCTCTGGCAGCATTTTCAATAATCGTACGTCCTGGTGCAAGAGATGCTGCCATCATAATATTGATGGTCGCTCCTACAGATACTACATCCAGGAAAATATGGCTGCCATGAAGATTCGCTGCCTCTGCAACAATTGCGCCGTGAAGAATATCCACCTTGGCACCAAGGGCTCTGAATCCTTTCAGATGCTGGTCAATGGGACGGCTTCCGATATTGCAGCCACCTGGAAGAGGAACTTCCGCTCTTTTATATTTACCAAGTAATGCACCAAGAAGATAGTAAGATGCACGGATCTTCTTAATGTACTCATAATCTACACCCATCCCCAATGGTAGAACCATTGATCTTAACTGTTGACTTGTCAATTCGGTCAACCTGTGCACCGATTCCTGCAATTGCTTCAAGTAAAACATTGATGTCTCTAACGTCAGGCAGATTCTCGATCAGGATGGTCTCATCCGTCATGATAGCTGCTGATAAAATAGCAAGGCAGCATTCTTCGCACCTGCTATCTCCACTTCACCTACAAGCGGTTTCCACCTTTAATCACATACTGTTCCATAACACACCTCTATTATTCTTACTCCACGAGCTCCTGGCTCTCCTCTGTCTACAGTTCAAACAGACCACCATAAACAGCAGCCTGCCAAGTTACTTATTTATTTCTTTCTGTAGTGTTTCCAAAAGTGCCTGCAGACTTGCTTCCAAATCTTTCCCCTCTTCATCTACCACAATGTCTGCATACTTCTCGTATAAAGGGAACACGCTCTTCATACAGAACTCTTAAAGTCTGCCCTTCCTTCAAAAAGTACGCCTCTTTTTCTTAAGATTTCCAAGTCTTTTTCTCAAGAGACTCCAAGGAAAGTCTGAGATACACTACTTTTCCAATTGATTTCAAATGCTCCATCGCTTCACTGCAGTATACCACGCTTCCTCCGGTAGCAATTACAGTGTCTTCCGTTTCTATAGACGCATTTACGGTTCTCGATGGCCTTGAAACCTTCTTCGCCTTCTTCTTCATCAATGATCTGATAAAGACGTCTTTTTTTTCTTCTTTTTTTGTATTAAAAGATCTGAATCTAAAATTCATATCCAAGTATTTTCGCAAGAACAACGCCCAGAGTGCTTTTTACCTGCACCGGGCATTCCAATTAATGTAATATTATTTATTTTCATTCGATATTCCCTTTAATAATAACACAAGAATAAACATTATTGCAATCCATTAAGAAATTGTTACCTATTTCGGGTTTTGCGCGTTTTTCCCCTTCTTTACGCTGTATCGAACGTGCCCAACTTTTTTGCCAAGGCCCAGATATTCTCCATGGGAATACACCATCAGTTTGGATTGATTCAGCTGGGCTTATTGTTTTTATCCATGTAGGCTTCATCCGCATGCACTTTAACAACCTCAACCAAAAACGCATGTTGGAACCAAGCTTCTCAATCTTTTCACCGCGCATTCGATATTTACAGGTGACTCTCCGATCATTGGTGCTTTCACATGATCTGCCTTTTTTCTTTGGTAAGATGAAACCGCCTGGATTTGTCTACATCTCTGCCGGAGCGCAGTAATCATTGGCGTATGCCGGCGCTCTCCTCTGATGACAGGTTCACGGGACAGGTCGCTAAAGTCTTGCAGATCATGTCGTAGGAAAATCTGCTGGGACGAACGAAATGCCCACCATTGGCGGGTTAGTGCACGGTACCGTACACCACTGGGACTATGATATTATCGTTGCCCTGCTCCCGTGCTGTAACGACCAGGTCGGAGAACGGAACATCAGCGTATCCGAAAGAATCGCAGAACAGAGAGCAGTCCGGCAATATTTGGCGGATCTCCAGTTTTTCTCATAAATCCTGATACAGAATCGTTGCCGTACATCCAACCGGCTGATTGCGGAAATAAACCGGGCCATCGTCTGCAAAGATCCGATCCTGTGGTGATCGATGATCTCCAGAATCTCTTAGCACTTTCGATGTTATCTACAGCCTGATCTTTTTCATTATGATCTACAAGGCAGACCTGTTTTTCCTTTGCATATCCAACAAAATTACGTCTGGAAATGGTTCCACACATTTTCCCTTTTTATTCATGACCGGGAATGCACGATGACGGTGTTTGATCATCATCCTGAATATCATCTGTAAAATCTTCAATACTAAAAGTTCACCAGATTATCTGTTTTCATAAAATATTTTACCGGAATACTCTGATTGATCAGCGGGCATCGTAAAATGTATCATATGGAGAACAAATAATGACAATATCTTTTCATGAGCCAGTTTCAGTAACCTTTTCCTCACTTCAATTCCCATTCCCACCAATAATACAGCTAACATTCTGCTCAATTGCCTGCAGATGGTCTTCTTCACGGTTTCCCATGATGATCATATCATTTTTCTTCAATATATTCTTTCATCTTATCCGGATTGGCAGTTCCTACCATAATCTTTCCTTTGATAAAATATCCATGTCCGTTACGTTCCTTCCACAACTTTTCATCCGATTGTCTCGGCAATTTTTTTATGATACTGCGTTCTCGCTCTGGATAAAAGATAACTGTCCGTAGTATCCATATAAGTCTTTGCAATATCACCGATCGTGATCAGACCTTCCAGCTGTCCGTCACTGTTCTGATCGGAAGAGATAACGATACTGTTTTTCCATGCATCAGATCCCATGCATTCTTCAGAGACATGCTTTTATCTGCCTCAGGACTCATGCGGATATCCATATCTTTCACCTGAGTTCCGATGTTGGAAAGATATCCCGGCGGCTGCATGCCGAAAACGGTTCAACACATATTCTGTCTCTTCATTGATCTGTCCTGCACGCTTTGGAATATATCTGTCACCCTGCGTAAGTTCTGTTTTTGATATCTGCAATAAGCAATGGCAGAACAGATAGAATCCGTATCCGGATTTTATGTCCCTATTACAAATATTTTTTTTCTGATTTTTCATAAAATAAAATCCTCTTATTAATTTCAATCTAATTTAATGTTTGCAAAAAGTGAACCCAAGAGAAGTCGTTTTTTCCTGCTCTCAGTTTGCATCCGGTAGTTGCCTCTTCTCCTGACTAAACTTCTTCTTCGATTTCCTTTTGCCATCATATCAGTTGCTTCTTTGATGCTGAGACTGAGTTTGCCATCTTTGATCAGCAGTTACTTTTACCTTTTTACTTTATCTCCAACTGTCAGAACTTCTGATGGTTTACGGATTCTTTTTCACAGATCTGTGAAATATGAACCAGACCAGAAACACCATTTCCAAGATTTACAAAATGCCCCATACGGCTGAAGGCTCTCTACAGTTCCTTCTGTCACGAAGCCTGGCTGAATATTGGAAATTTTATTTTTTCTCTTTCTTCTTCCTTTTCCCTTAAGATTTCTTTTGCAGAAGGATTAGTTTTTATCCTCTTTATTTACATCAATTACCTGAACCTGAATATGCTTTGTTCAGATATTCATTGGTATCTTCTACGTAGTTCAATGCCAGCTTGGATGCCGGGATAAAGCCACGCACACCTTCTACATAGGCAACTGCACCGGCGTTTACAACACCTTTTACAACAACATCCAGAACTTCACCAGATGATTTCAGCTCTTTTTAATTTATCCCATGCAAGAATGTCCGTTGCTTCGACCCTGAGAGAAGAATGTTTCCATTTCCATCATCTGTCTTAACAACAGTTGCAGAAACCTCATCTCCTGGATGTACTTCTTCTTTAACGTTAAAGCCTGGCTCTCTGCTGTAATCTTCAACTGAATAATACCTTCTGCATAATATTTCAAATCTACTATAATTTCTTTATCATCAACACTTACAACAGTTCCTGTAAGGATATCTCCTTCTTCAATTTTCTTAAAAAAAGAAGCCTCAAGCTCCGCTTCGTAATCCTTCATTGATTCTGCCATAATACCAACCTCCATTTTGATGTTATTCGGGTTTTTGAATGTATTTTCGCTACATTATAGTCACGTTTTTTTCATTGCGGCATATTCAAAAAGAAGCCTGCTCACAGGTTTCTTCCCTGTATCAAACACGCAGGCTATGTGTTTCAAATATGCTCTAAAACGAGGAGTGCCCCGGCAATGGTTGCCGGGGCGATTATTATGAAAAAAAATTTTATGTGTAATGGTGTCATTACAACGTCTTCTGTATATGTTCTTTCGAACTGATTATATAGTATCAGATACTTATGAACAAAATACATGAAATTGTAAACGAATAATGAACATTTGTTTTATTTGCACAATTTCTTCTTTCATTTTTTTCATTTTTTTATAAATTTACCACATTTGCATCTTTACTTTAATTTGGTAAAGTTATACATTTTGCACATTTCACATTTCTCATTCGAATAATCCTTTTACAAATTCGATTAAGTTTGGCCATCAAGACCTTGGCATCATCCTTTGTAACTCCCCATATCCTGCAGCTTACTGTATACAGAATTTACATCGCTTCTAAGAGCATCCTCATCAATTTTTGCATCCAGAACCTTGCGTACTACAGAAACAAGGGAATCTACATCTGAATCAGAAAGAGATACACCAAAATGGTCTGCTGCCTGCGTTACAGCACTTCGTACCTGGTCATCTGTAATATTCTGCTGGTCTACAAGATCCTTGGCATACATAATAATGTCTACAGCTTTTCCAGGGATCAGAAGCAAGAAAATCAATTCCACTGTCCAGAAGACTTTCTACCACATCCGTATCACTGGATGCCATAACCGGCATCGGCATGGAACAGGCAAGGACTCCTGCAAGAATAAGTGCTGCTGATTTTTTCATTTTTATCATGATAATTACCTCCTGATTGAATGTTACTGTTCAAGACTTGCCCAGTAACGATTAAATGTCATCTGTTCAAAATCTCTCCAGTAACAATTAAATAGCTGCTGTTCATATTCTGACCAGCAATAGTTAATATTCTGTTTACAAACTGCTGGAATCTGGTCATATTTATGATCTGATTTCCTCATATCAAATAATTTTCTTCTGAAATTTAATCAATATCGGAAATAAATCTTCCTCCAGATTCCAGCCCATTATACTACACCTTTTCCTTTTATTTGTAAAATGTATCTAAAAACTTTATAATCTTTTTTATAACTAATCTCCAAAAACAGCCCATTTTTTCCAGAGAGTTACAAATCTTTTCAAATTCGTTCACTAATTTTTCATAAGATAAACACGATTCTTTCAAACTTTCCCGATATACTAACATCATAAAAATAATAACAGCCAACATTATTTTTTATAAAATTTCTTTTTCATATGTCAGTCACCCAAAAGTTGATTGACTCTCCTTCCTTTTAAAAAATATATTTGAGACAAAATAAAAAGCGTCCGTCTAGCCACCGGGTGATTTTTTTATTTAAAATTTCCCATCAAAAAATCAGTTCCGAATATGAAGGATTGCCCGCAACGCTGCTGCAAAAATAATCCAAGATATCATTCACTTATTTCTTGATACTCAATGTATTAAAAGCGTTTGCCAAATCTGCAAACTCTTTAACGTAAGCCCTTCCCCTCTTACATTTAACGGAATTCCCATATCATTCATAATTTTTTCTAATTTCCTCTTTGGAAAAATCAAGCTCCTGGGAATTCTTCAGTCCATTTACCAGTGTTTTTCTTCTCTGGTTAAAAAGATGCTCGATCAAGCGAAACATCAGCTTCTCATTCGTCACCTGTACCGGCGGCTCCTCATATCGTACCAACTGGATAACCGCACTTCCCACCTTCGGTCTTGGCATAAAACAATTCGGCGGAACATTCGCAATGATCTGCGGTCTGGCATAATACTGGACAGCCAGTGACAAAGCACCATAATCCTTTGTTCCAGGACCTACCTGCATTCTATCTGCCACTTCCTTCTGTACCATAATGGTGATGGAAGAAATGGGAACATGGTTTTCAAAAAGTCCCATGATGATTGGTGTAGTAATATAATAAGGCAGATTGGCAACCACCTTGATAGGCGCCCCCATTTTTCCTGTGCCAGCGCCGCAATATCAACCTTCAAGATATCCTCGTTGATCACAGTGACATTATCCCAATCTTTCAGAGTGTCGTTTTCCAGAATAGGAAGTAGTGTTTTATCAATCTCAACTGCTGCCCACTTCCCTGGCTGCTTCAGCCAGATACTGGGTCATGGTTCCGATTCCTGGTCCAATTTCCAAAAAAATCATCCTTTGTAATCTGAGAAGCCCTCTATTATTTTTTCCAGAACATGAGTATCGATAAGAAAGTTCTGACCAAACCTTTTCTGGAAAGCAAAATTATACTTTTAGGATTCCTAAATACAGTCTGGTCATATTCCTCTTTCTTTTTTTTTTATTATCTGTAAATGTACAAAATGTCTGCATTATTTAGTTTGCAAAATCTTTCTCGTAAGAACAATATATCCATCTGTCGGTCTTTCTTAGATCTTTTCGTTTAAATTTTTAAGTTCCTCCACCTGTGATTTCGCCATTGCTGCGTCTATCAGTTCTTTTACTGCGCCAACATTCATAGGAGAATCTCTTTCTGGTTAATTCCAATCAGATTATACAGCGCAAGCATTCCCATCTGGTCGATCTTGTAACCTATTTTCCTTGGTGTAAACTCTTGCAAAGTTTACAAGTTATCATGGTAAATACCGGAATGTTGATCATGGATGTAAACTTCTTGGCAAATTTTCTTTGGGAATTTTGCAATCAGCTTACGCATTCCGATCTTCAATAAATATAATCAAAATCACAAAGTAAGTCCGTCTGTGCGGAACTCCACATAGCGCCTTATCCAAATATCCACCGTTTCTGTGTCAGCTGATTAGCATTCTCAATGACAAGGCCACGCTAATTTACCGATCACTCGTAATATCCATCTCATTCAGCTGATCCGGCAAACACATAAGCCACTTTGAAGCCGGCAGATTCAGTTCTTTACAGATTGCCGGAATCAGACTGCGATCAGTCTTGTCTTACCAGTTTCTTTACCACCCATGACGATCGTTTCCAGTCTTGGAGGTCTTTCGGCAACTGCCATCTGCACATCGCAAAGTGCTGATCAGCTGTTCCGCATTCCCAAGAACCTTTACAAAATATGTAAACAGCTTCTTCTCATCATCAGTTAAATGATTTTCTCTCTTGGCACAATGTCACATGGATTTCTCTTATCCCTTTGGCTGAATAGAATCAATAAACTGTTCAGTTCTTCTTCCTCGGAAAGAGATTAGAGACTCTTCTTCCTCTTCATCCTCATCAAAATCAGAATATTCTTCGTCCTCAGAATCTTTCCAGTTTCTTCCTCTGCATCTTCAGTTTCAACCACATCATCTCAGCAGCTGGGCATATCTCATCCTCTTCCTCTCCATGTCTCTCTGAGAAAGCTTGGCAGTAAATTCATCCTCAGACATGGAATCATCAGAAGGCTCTTCTTTCTCCTTATGTCCTGCGGATGATTCATAAACTCATCCTCAGCAGCTCTGAAGATCCTCTTCGGGAAAAGAATTCCTCTTCCTCAAGTTCTACAACCGGCTACTGCTCTGGTTCTGGCTCACGTTCTTATTCCTGTCCTCAGTGATAACTTCCTCTTCTTCCGGAATCTTCTCTGCCTCTTCTTTGCAGCTTTCTGAGGGTTGCGTAGATATTTCTGGCGACTTCTACCATTTCTTTATTTTCTTCCCGAACTTTCTCTTCATCCACCTTCTCAATCCGGAACTCAATTCCCTGTGCAAGTGCAGCTTAAGAATCGTATCCTCCAGATTGAAATTTGAAAAATCAAAATGCAGGTTTCTCGTCTTTCATTTTTCCGCAGCATCAGCCTCATCGCTGAAAGGTTATTCTGTACAGGTGCCTTGGGAATCTCAATCTCTTCCGACCATATTCTTCATAGAATCCGGAATATTCAGTGTAAGCATTTTCGGCGAGGTTCTCAACAGGTGTTTCTGTTTCTGTGGAAAGAAATGTTCTTCTCTTCTGCAGACTCTGACAATCTGCATTCTCTAAACCTTCTGTATTTTCTTCTGAAACTTACGCTTCCGCTGATTTCTCTGCAGTCTCATCTGCTGTATTCACAGATTCTTCAGCAACAGTCTCCTTGGTATTCTCCGCTTTCACCTTGCCAGTTTCAGGCTCCACCAGTACACTTTCATATTCTTTCTCGGAAGCCGGATCACGAAGCATTTCTTCTGAACCTCTTTCGTCTGCTCAGTGGAAACAATGCTGTCTTCCATTTTCATCCATCTTACGGCTTCAAAAATGTCACGAAGTCCTTTAAATTTTATCTGGCTTAATGCGTAACTGG
>VOFC01002440.1_pt1 | contig 26311 bp, 49 predicted proteins | sample 5384161 | NCBI WGS metagenome assembly VOFC01 (sample SAMN12384722, study PRJNA508395) | human gut metagenome | isolation source: healthy gut B | host: Homo sapiens | reverse complement strand
TAGAAGTAAATAAGAATGAAATCATTCTTGACCAGACACTTTTCTTTCCTGAGGAAGGTGGTCAGGAATGTGATTTAGGGACTATTAATGATATTCCTGTCAAGGATGTACAGATTAAGAATGATGTGATTATCCATTATGTTAAGAAGCATCACTTCAATGTAGGAGATACAATAGAAGGTCATATTGACTGGAAGAGACGTTATTCTTTTATGCAAAATCATACGGAGAACATCTTCTTTCTGGTATTGTGCATAGTTTATATGGTTATGATAATGTGAGTTTCCATCTAAATAGTGAAGAAGGACAAGTAGAATATGATGGTGATATCAAGGATATTGATTTAATAGAAGAGAAAGTGAATCAAGCTATCTATGAGAATAAAGAGATTCATTGTTTCTATCCTGATGATTTAGAGAGTATCTCTTATCGTTCTAAGAAAGAGATTAAAGGTAAAAGTACGTATTGTAGAGATCAAAGATTATGATATATGTGCATGTTGTGCACCCCATGTAAAAAGAACAGGTGAATTAGGCGTATTCAAGATCATCAAAGTAATTCATACAACTCGAGGAACACGTTTTATATTCTTATTTGGTGAACGTGCTTATCATCGTTTTAAGGATGATTTTGATCATCTTGAATCACTTTATCATCTTTTCTCTTCCAACAATCAAACACTTGTAAAACAAGTCAATAAGATGTATGAAGAAAAAACAGCTTTAGAAGTCAAATATGCACAACTAGAGAAAGAACATATGATTTCTTTATGTGATCATGCTTATTTATTTGTAGAAGACTGTTTACCTATAAATCAAAGAGAAGTGACTAATCACCTCGTCCATGTTTATAGTACAGGTGGTGTATTTGTAGGAAATGATGAGAAAGGTTATCGTTATGTCATAGGTTCTACATCAAATGCATTAGATATATTAACACAATTAAAAAGCCTTAAAAGCAAAGGTGGAGGATCAAAAGAGATGATCCAGGGATTTACCCCTGCTTCTAAGACTGAATTGCTTAAAGCCCTCTCTTAGGGCTTTTTTTATAATACTTCATTAAAGCTTGTGTACCTAAGTCACCATAGCCTTCTTTTTCTAATTCCTGATAGTTTCTTAATACTGTTTCTAATACATTAAGTGTAATATCTGATTCTTTGGCTTCTTCATCAGCAAGTTTCATATCTTTAATAAAGTGTTTCATAAAGAATCCTGGTTGATAATCAGCCTTTTAAAATCTTAGGTCCAAAAAGCATCTAACTGATGACTTCCTGCCGCACCGCTAGACACAGACTTTAATAAAACATCTAAATCCAAACCTTTACTAGATGCATATGTGAGTGCTTCACATACACCAGATAATGCCCCTGCAATCATGATCTGATTGGCCATCTTTGCATGCTGTCCTGAACCACTAGGACTCTGATAATTAATATTAGTACCCATAGCTTCAAATAAAGGAAGACATGCTTCATAATCTTCTTTGTCTCCTCCTACAAGAATAGAAAGAGTCGCATTCTTTGCGCCTGTATCTCCACCAGTGACTGGTGCATCTAATACATGGAGATTTCTCTTTTTTCCTTCTTCATATATTCTTTTCGATCAAGTGTAGGTGATGTAGTTGTCATATCAATAAGATATGTACCTTCCTTTTACTGAATCTAGAATGTTGTTGTCATTAAAATAAACTTCTTCTACATCCTGTGGAAAACCTACAATAGTCATGACTGCATCTACATCTTTCACACAATCATGAATTGTAGAATGAAGTGTAGCCCCTTTTCTACTAAAGATGTCACCTTTTCTGGATGTCTTGCATAAATATGCATTTCATAACCTGCATCCATTAAATGACCTGCCATAGGCAACCCCATAATACCTAAACCAATAAATCCAATCTTTTTCATTTTATATCTCCTCCTCTATATATTAATCAATAATCCATCTTCATTTTCAATCATCTTCTGTATTGTCTTCATGACCCCATCATGATCATTATCTTCTTGAGTTACAAAACGTGCTTTACTTTGTATAAAGTGATCTGCATTCTTCATCGCAAAACTATAATAAGCATGTGTGAACATCGATAGATCATTATCAGCATCCCCAAATACCATTGTTTCTTCTTCTGATATACTTAATGTCTTTTGTAAGAAGACAACACTATCTGCTTTAGATTGTCCCTTCTTATTAATATCAATCCAACAGTCTCCTGATGGCTTCACTTCAAAACCTTTAATACGAGACAAAGGACCTTCCAAACAATTCTTCACTGGATCCATAGGGTCACAGACTGTAATTTTAAATATATCATCAATATCTTCTATTGTATCTACATAAGTAATATTAAAGTGACTTGTATGCTTACTTATAAGTTCCTTATCTTTATTGAATGCATACATAGCCTTCTTACCACTTAACATAGGAAAGCCGTGCCTTTAAGCTTATTCACATAGTTTGTAAGCTTACATACATCTTCCTGGTTCATATAGTCTGCAAATAACGTATCTCCGTCATGTTGTATATAGCCACCATTTTCAGCCATAAGGTAGATAGTTTTATTTCCTTTTTAAAATACTTTCTCACTTCTCCCATCTGTCTTCCGGATGAAATCGCAAAAATGATATTTCTATCATACAATTCCTTATATATTTGATTAAAATGTGGAGGTAAATTCTTCTGATTATCCAACAAAGTACCGTCCATATCACAAATAATCATCTTAATTTGTGTAAAATTCATACTTTTCACCTCAAAATGCATTATATCACTATTTTCGCACTAGACCAAAAAGTTAGGTTATGTTAATATGTGGGCGGTGATGAAAAATGTCTAAATATCAAGAAGTAGTGGAAGATATTATCCACAAAATTGAAAAAAATGAATATACTGATAAGCTACCAACAGAAGATCAGTTAATTGAACAGTATCAAGTAAGCAGAAATACAATTAGAAATGCGATCCGTACTTTAAAAGAAACAAGGTACTCTATTCTCTATTCAGGGAAGTGGTGTATTTGTACGTCATACAAGAGATGATGATTCTTTATGGATGAATGGTTCTTGTGGTATTACTGAGAATGCCCCACGTCATAAGATTACTACTGATGTCAAGGGATTCCATATTATGATGGCTGGAGAAGAACTATCAAAACGTATGCAATGTGAACTCACTACACCTATCTATTATATTGAAAGAGTAAGAAAGATGGATGGTGTTCCAATGGCTATTGAATATACTTACTATAATAAGGATCTTGTTCCTTCACTTGATCGTCGTATTGCAAGTCAGTCAATCTATAGTTATATTAAGAATGATTTAAAGTTAAGTATTGGTTTTGCAGATAAGTATTTCCATGTTAAACAGTTAAGTGCACAGGAAGCTTCTATTCTAGGATTAGAAGAAGGTAGTCCAGCATTAGAAGTAGAAGATTATGTACATCTTTCTAATGGACAGTTATTTAATGTATCACGTATTGTGTATAACTATAAGACAACTAATTTCTATGCATCTAATGTAGACTAAGAAAAAAAAACCTCGCAGGGTTCTTTTTTTTTTTCTTATCTAGAGGCAACATGCAGTGAGGAACAATCCGGATTATATATTCGCAGTATTTAGGAATGACAATAAGTTGATAGGCATTAATTGAGAAATGGTTTTATAATATTTTTCCTTCTGCAATTTTAAGCAGTCATTTATTTGCGTTCTAGATTCTATGGGTATTATAGTACGTATGCGCTTGCATTTCAATATTAATACCAATGATTTTTATATATTTTTTTAATTTCAGCAATGAATAAAGAAAGTTTTTAATATGAAATGATTGATTTTTATCATTATCATGATATAGATTTGTATCCTGCAGACTTCATTGAATATACCTCTTATGATCATCCAGGTATGTATCATCGTATTAAGCATATCCAAGAAGAAATTATCAAAAGAAAGCCGTAAAGGCTTTCTTTTTTATTATGCTATTTCGCTTTAATGAAGGTATATTATGTTATTTTTCGTATATTCATAAATTTTACAAATATTTTACAACTTTATTAACAATTTTTCTTTTACAATGATAAAAATATTTTGTAATATAGTTTCACTTATATAGGAGGTGTGTGCATGAACAAAGGTTTATATGATTCATCTTTTGAACATGATAACTGTGGTATTGGTGCAGTTGTTAATATCAAAGTGTAAAAACGCATATGACAGTATCAAATGCGTTAAAGATTGTAGAACAGTTAGAGCATAGAGCAGGTAAGGATGCAAAGGGAGAAACAGGTGATGGTGTTGGTATCCTCACACAGATTCCTTATACATTCTTTAAGAAGAGTGTAAAGGATTTCCAGTTACCTAAGGAAGGTCATTATGGTGTAGGTCAGTTCTTCTTCCCTATGAATGAACTAGAAAGACATCAAGCAATGACTATGTTTGAAAAGATTATTACTAAGGAAGGTATGACTTTCCTTGGATGGAGAAAGGTAGAAACACATAAAGAGGTATTAGGTACTAAAGCGATTGATGCAATGCCTTATATTATGCAGGGCTTTGTAAAGAAACCTGATGATTGTGAAGCAGGTCTTCCTTTTGATCGTCTTCTTTATCAAGCAAGAAGAATTTTTGAACAGAGTAATGAAAAATACTTATGTATGTTCATTATCTAGCCGTACTATTGTATATAAAGGTATGTTCCTTGTAGGACAGTTAAGAAGTTTCTTTAGTGATTTACAGGATGAAGATTATAAGAGTGCGATTGCATTAGTACATTCTCGTTTCTCTACTAATACAAATCCATCATGGCAAAGAGCACATCCAAACCGCTTTATTGTCCACAATGGTGAAATTAATACAATTAGAGGTAATGCGAACAACATGCTTTCTCGTGAAGAAAAACATGAAATGTGATGTATTAGATACAGAAAAGGTATTCCCTGTTGTAGATGTAAATGGTTCAGATTCTGCAATGTTAGATAACACATTAGAATTCTTAGTTATGAGTGGTATGGAACTTCCTCGTGCTGTTATGATGTGTATTCCAGAACCATGGGAAAACAATCCTTCTATGTCTAAAAAAGAAGAAAGATTTCTATGCTTATAACGCTACAGTCATAACCTTGGGATGGTCCAGCTTCTATTTTATTCTCTGATGGTGAATTAATGGGTGCTTGTATTTGATAGAAATGGTTTAAGACCTTCTCGCTACTATATTACTAAAGACTCTTATTTAATCTTGTCTTCTGAAGTAGGTTCTTTAGATGTTCCTACAGAAGATATTGTGGTTAAGGATCGTTTACGTCCTGGTAAGATGCTTCTTGTAGATACTAAGAAGGGCGTTCTTATTAATGATGACGAATTAAAGGACTATTATGCACAAAAGGAACCTTATGGTGAATGGCTTGATTCACATCTCACATACTTAAAGGATTTAAAGATTCCTAATGAAAGAGTAGAAGTCATTAGTGATGAAAAGCTAGAAACATTACAGACTGCTTTTGGTTATAAGTATGAAGATATTAAAGACTATATTATTCCAATGGCTACTAATGGTAATGAACCTATTATCGCTATGGGTAATGATGCCCCTCTTGCGGCAATGAGCACTATGCATCAGCCACTCTTTAATTACTTTAAACAGTTATTTGCCCAGGTCACTAACCCTCCTATCGATTCTATTCGTGAAGAGATTGTCACATCTACTTCATTAGATATTGGTACTGAAGGAAATATCTTAAATGATTCACCTGATAACTGTCGTTTATTACATATTCATAATCCTATTCTTACAAACACAGATATTCTTAAGTTAAAACATCTTCATACAGATGATTTTGAAAGTGAAACTATTTCTACACTTTATTATAAGAATACATCTCTTAAGAAAGCTTTAGATCATCTCTTTATTGAAGTAGATAAAGCATATCATCGTGGTGCAAACATTATTATTCTTTCAGACCGTGGTGTAGATGATAACCATTGTGCTATTCCAGCATTACTTGCAGTCGCAAGTGTTAACTCTTATTTAGTACGTACTAAGAAGAGAATGAAGATGGCTTTAATTATTGAATCTGGTGAAACAAGAGAAGTACATCATTTTGCGACATTACTTGGTTATGGTGCAAGTGCTATTAATGCCTATCTTGTTCAGGATACAATTCATCAGGTCTGTAGAAGATGGTTTATTAGAAAAGGATTACTATGCTTTGCAAAGCAGAAGATTATAATCATGCTGTACTTTCTGGTATTGTTAAGATTGCTTCTAAGATGGGTATTTCTACTTTACAGTCTTATCGTGGTTCTCAGAACTTTGAAGCCATTGGTATTTCTAAAGAAGTTATTGATACATACTTCCCTCATACAGTAAGTAGAGTTGAAGGTATTACTTTAAAGGATATTGAAGCTGATATAAATGCATTACATAATCAGGCTTTTGATCCTCTTGGATATGATGTAAATCCTACACTTGATTCTGGAGGATTCCATAAAGAAAAGAAGTCATAAAGAAAACCATCTTTATAACCCTAAGACAATTCACTTATTACAAAGAGGCCACACGTTTAGGTGATTATAAGTTATTTAAGGAATTCTCTGAAACTATTGGTCAGGAAGAAGAAGGTATTAACTTACGTGGTTTATTAGACTTCGACTTCAGTAAGAGAAAAACCTATTCCTCTAGAAGAGGTAACCTGTAGAAAACATTGTGAAACGTTTTAAGACAGGTGCTATGAGTTATGGTTCTATTTCAAAAGAAGCGCATGAAACAATGGCTATCGCAATGAATAGATTACATGGTAAGAGTAACTCAGGTGAAGGTGGAGAAGATGCAGAACGTTTTGTCACTCGCCCTAATGGTGATTCAACATGTTCAGCTATTAAACAGGTAGCAAGTGGTCGTTTTGGTGTCACAAGTGAATACTTATGTTCTGCTAGTGAAATTCAATTATCGAATGGCTCAGGGTGCAAAACCTGGTGAAGGTGGACACTTACCAGCAGGTAAGGTTTATCCTTGGATTGCGAAGACTCGTCATAGTACTCCAGGTGTATCACTTATTTCACCACCACCTCATCATGATATTTATTCTATTGAGGACTTAGCTCAGTTAATCTATGACTTAAAGAATGCGAATGAAGAAGCACGTATTAGTGTTAAGTTAGTATCTGAAGCAGGTGTTGGTACTATTGCCTCAGGTGTTGCGAAAGCGGGTGCTCAGGTTATTCTTATTTCTGGTTATGATGGTGGTACTGGTGCGGCACCTAGAAACTCAGTTTATAGTGCAGGTCTTCCTTGGGAATTAGGTCTTGCGGAAGCACATCAGACATTAATCATGAATGATTTAAGAGATCGTGTCGTAATCGAAACAGATGGTAAATTATTAACTGGTAGAGATCTTTGCGATTGCATGTTTACTTGGTGCAGAAGAATATGGTTTTGCGACAGCACCACTTATTACTATGGGATGCGTTATGATGCGTGTATGTAACTTAGATACATGTCCTGTAGGTGTTGCAACTCAGAACCCTATCTTACGTAAGAGATTTACAGGTAAACCTGAATATGTAGTAAACTTCATGAAGTTTGTTGCTGAAGAAATGCGTGAATACATGGCTCAGCTAGGATTTAAAACAATCGATGAAATGGTTGGTCATACTGACTTATTAAAGAAGAAGGATATTGCAGATCAGTATCATATAGACTTATCTAAGATCTTAGATAGCACATATGCAAACGATGCACATAACTGCTTTAATCCAGCTCATGTATATGACTTCAAATTAAATGAAGTACTTGATACAAAGGTATTATTAAAGGCATTAGAACAGGCATCTCAGTCTCATAAGAAGACAGAAATTTCTGTAGAAGTGTCTAATACAGACCGTTCATTTGGTACTATTCTTGGTTCTCATATCACTAAGGCTTTAGGTAATTTTGTAGAAGATGACTTTATTACAGTACATGCATTTGGTGCAGGTGGTCAGAGCTTTGGTGCCTTTTATTCCTAAAGGGATTAACTCTTGAGTTAACAGGTGATTCTAATGACTACTTAGGTAAAGGTTTATCTGGTGGTAAGATTATTGTGAAGACACCTCATGAAGCTACATTCAAAGCTGAAGACAATATTATTATTGGTAACGTTGCTTTATATGGTGCAACAAGTGGTGAAGCTTATATCAATGGTGTTGCTGGTGAACGTTTCTGTGTAAAAACTCCGGTGCTAAGGCTGTTGTAGAAGGTGTCGGTGACCATGCATTAGAATATATGACAGGTGGTTTTAGTTGTTATTTTAGGTGAAACAGGTAGAAATGTTCTTTGCTGGTATGAGTGGTGGTATTGCGTATATCTATGATCCAAATAATGATTTATATGAAAAACTAAATGGTGCACTTGTAGAATATTCTGAAGTCAACAAAACCATATGATATTAAGACAGTAAGAGAATTAATTGAAAATCATTATAAGTATACTGGTTCAGAGAAAGCCGAGATGTTCTTAGATGATTTCAAGACATATATTGGTAAGTTTAAGAAAGATCATTCCACATGATTATAAGAAGATGATGATGGATCTGATTGCTTATTATCAGTCACAGGGTCTAGATGAAGATCAGGCTAAGGTAGAAGCATTTAATGCAAATATGAAAGGAGGAAAATAGTCATGGGTAAGAAAACTGGATTTTTAGATTATGCACGTGAGACATCTTATGAGGTTCCTCCTACAGAACGTATTAAGAACTTCGATGAATTCCATATCCCTTTGTCTACTAAAGAACAGCAGAAACAGGGTGCAAGATGTATGGACTGTGGTATTCCGTTTTGTCAGTACGGCCAGAAGATTAAAGGTATGTTTTCTGGCTGTCCTTTAAATAATTTAATTCCTGAATGGAATGATTTAGTATTTAAAGGTAAGTATGAACAGGCTCATAAACGTTTAAAGAAGACAAATAACTTCCCAGAATTCACTTCTAGAGTATGTCCTGCATTATGTGAAAAAGCATGTACATGTTCTTTAGATGGTGATGTTTGTATCAGTCAAAGAGAATGAACATGCGATTATTGAATATGCTTATGAACATCTATTAGAAGAACCAAAACCACCAATAAAGCGTGTTGGTAAAAGATTGCGGTTATTGGTTCAGGTCCTGCTGGTTTAGCTGCTGCAGATACACTTAATCAACGTGGTTATAATTGTGATGTATATGAAAGAGAAGATCGTCTAGGTGGACTATTAATGTATGGTATTCCTAATATGAAGATTGAGAAGAATATCATTGATCGTCGTATTTATAAGATGACTGCGGAAGGTGTAAAGTTCTTTACGAATAAAGACATTACAACTAAGAAACAGGCAAAAGAATTATTAAGTAAATACGATGCAGTTATTCTTGCAGTAGGTGCTAAAACCTAGAGATATTAATGTACCTGGTAGAGAAGGTAATAATATTCTATTCAGCTGTAGACTATTTAACTCAGGTGACTAAGTCATTATTAAATAGTGAATTCAAGGATGGACAGTATCCTAATGCGAAAGGTAAGAATGTATTGGTCATCGGTGGTGGTGATACAGGAAACGACTGTGTTGGTACAAAGCAATTAGACATGGTGCAAAGTCTGTATTACAGACTAGAAATGATGTCTGAACCACCACTTGTTAGAGCGGATTCTAACCCATGGCCAGAATGGCCTTTAGTCAAGAAGACTGATTATGGACAGGAAGAAAACATTGCGGTATTTGGTGAAGATCCTCGTGTTTATAATAGTACAGTAAAAAGAATTTATTCTTGATAGTAAGGGTAATGTAAAACAGGCTGTGATTGTAAAGTTACAGACTGTAGTGAAAGATGGTTGTCATTCATTTGAACAGGTACCTGGTAGTGAAAAAGACAGTACCTTGTGATCTAGTGCTTATTGCGGCAGGATTTATCGGGGCACAAAAACCAGTTATTAATGCATTTGGTGTAGAATTAGATGCAAGAAATACTGTAAAATGTGATGAAAATGATCATCATACTAATATTAGTAAGTTATATAGTGCAGGTGATGTCCGTAGAGGTCAGTCTTTAGTCGTATGGGCTATTAGAGAAGGCCGTGACGTTGCTAAGCAGGTAGACTTTGATTTAATGGGATATACAGGGTTATAAAATATCGAGGTTGCAACAGTAATTGTTGCAACCTCTTTTTTGTATGTTAGAATAAATACAGGAGGTACATTTTATGGATCAACTCAATTTCATATTTACTAAAAATAGTTTTCATATTGATGAAGCGAAAGATTCAGCATGGGATTAATTGTTTAAAGAGAATAAGTATGCAGCTCTTTTTATGAGTTAGGTTTCAAAAATAATTTTAAAGGACTGACTCAAGTGCTTTTTATTTATATCAACTATCACAGAAGTTTATTGAAGTATTAAGCCGTAGTCCTGAATTAGAAGTTGCAAGAGAAGAGACAATCATAGAATTATCTGATGATGATTTAGATTATCTTATGTCTATAATTCCATTTGCGATTGGTACAGAATATATCAATGAGAGATGGATTAAAAATAATATTAAACATTTAAATGAACAATTTAAAAAGGATATGACATCCTATAAAGGTACAAAGACAAATGTATCTTCAAAAAAAGTCTCAGGATTTAAAAGGTCTGCAAAAAGAATTTATTTTCATTTAGTAGAGAATGAGGAAGATACTGAGTTTCCTTTTCGCATTTCTTGCCACATATGCAACAAAAAGATGTAGAAAATAGAATAGTACATATGCCTTTAAAACATGCACTTATTGAATACAAGAATGATCAGAAACAATTATTAGATCTATTATCATGTCTCAATGATGTTGCACAGAAAATAGGTTTAATTGCGAAATTCATGGAAACAGGTGATTTGTTTCATCCTATCCGATTAACAAGTCAAGAAGCTTATACTTTACTTAAAAGTGTTCCGGATATTGAAGCATCTGGTATTAAGTGTAGAGTACCAAACTGGTGGAAGAAGAAGTATTCTTCAGTTAAGATCAATGTGAATATCGGGGAAAAAAGAAGCCTTCTCTATTAGGTTTTGAATCTATTTTATCAGCACAGCCTTCACTCATAGTAAATGGACATGCATTGTCTAAAAAAAGAAATCAGCGAATTATTAAAGATGGAAGAAGGTCTTGATGGTTAAAGGGTCAGTGGGTAGAAATCAATCATAATAAACTCCAACAGCTTCTTGAACAGATGGAAAAAATATGATGGTAAAATCACTTTAAAAGAAGCTCTCACAAAGACATATATATCTGATGAAGATAATGTAGATGTGGATTTAGGTGTACAGATATCTAATGGTAAGTGGTTAAGAGAGACTTTAGGACAGTTAAAGAACCCATCAAAGATTAGAAATAAGGCTAAGCCTAAGTATTTAAAGGCCACACTTCGTCCTTATCAGAAGAATGGTTATAATTGGCTGAATCAAATGAATGATTTGGGTTTTTGCGTGCTCGTCTTGCAGATGATATGGGATTAGGTAAGACAATACAGGTTATTTCTTTCTTAGAGAAGATGTATGAGAATAATAAAGAGAGCCATGTGTTATTGATTGTGCCTGCATCCTTGCTTGGTAACTGGTCAAAGGAAATAGATAAATTTGCGCCTCGTATGACATATCATATACTTCATGGTAAAACGAATATTTTAGATGAAGATTGTTTTGCGACTATTACAACATATGGAATGGCTCTTCGCAATGAATATCTACAGGAACGTGTATGGGATTGTTTGATTTTAGATGAAGCACAGGCTATAAAGAATCCCGCTACAAAACAGACAAAGGCTATTAAGAAGATTCCTAGCAAAATGCGTATTGCGATGACAGGGACCCGATTGAAAATGATTTATCTAATTTATGGTCTTTATTTGATTTCTTAAATAAAGGATTATTAGGAAGTGCTACAGATTTTAAGAACTATACAAAGAAAGTACAAGCCCATCCTGAATATATAACTAAATTAAAGATGATGGTTTCCCTTTTATTTTAAGACGTTTAAAAACAGATAAATCTATTATTTCTGATTTACCTGACAAGATGGAAATTACTGAACATGTAGATCTCTCTAAGAGACAGATTGTCTTATATCGTAAGGAAGTAGAAAAGGCAGAAGATTTAATACTAGAATCAGAAGGAATGGAACGTAGAGGTGTTGTATTAGGTTTACTTACAAGACTTAAACAGATTTGTAATCATCCTGATCAATTTATTCATGATACCAACTTCAATCCAAAAGATAGTGGTAAGTATGCGATGTTGAAGAAGTTATGTGAAACAATCTATGAGAAGAGAGAAAGAGTATTGGTATTTACGCAATATAAGGAAATGTGTGAACCATTATCAGATTATCTAGAATCTATATTCCATAAGAAGGGATATATTATTTATGGTGGTATTCCTGCCAAGAAACGTACAGAGATTGTAGAAAAATTCAATAATGAAGATGAGTATGTCCCTTATATTGTGTTATCACTTAAAAGTACTGGTACAGGACTTAATCTTACTGCCGCAAATCATGTGATTCATTTTGACCGCTGGTGGAATCCAGCTCGTAGAAAATCAGGCAAGTGATAGAGCATATCGTATTGGACAGACAAAAGAAGTCTTTGTGCATAAGCTTGTTTCAAATGGGACAATTGAGGAAAAAGATTAATCAGATCATTGAATCAAAACAGGAACTTGCTGAATCTATACTTGCGACTGGACAGGAAAAATGGATTACTGAAATGAATACAAAAGAATTATTGGATTTATTCAGATTGGATGTGTAGCATATGGGAAGATATTGGAAAACAAGTATGCAATATTCACAGATCAGTGTGGGAGAACTACAGAGAAAAGCCCAACAAAGTGTGAATAATGCGAAAAGTAAAGGGAAAGAAATGCACCCAATAGTGATTGAAGGTAGACAAATCGCAAAGAGCTGGTGGGGTATTGCCTGGTGTCAGAATATCGAACAATATGCAGATTATTCTAGCCGCCTTACACGTGGAAAAAGATATGTAAAAACAGGTGCTGTTATTGATTTACAAATTGTGAAAGGTAAAAGTAAAAGCACGTGTACAAGGTACACGAAGAACACCTTATAAGGTAGAAATTAATATCAGCCCGCTTAAAGAAGATGTATGTGAAGAGATTATAGATCAATGCAGTTCACAGATTCAGAATCTCCAGCGACTTCTCAACGGAGAGTTTCCCGAAGACTTAAAAATCTATTCTTATCAAAGCATGGTTTGTTTCCTTCTCAAAGAGAAATTAGTTTTAATTGCGACTGTCCTGACTGGGCTATTATGTGTAAACATGTCGCCGCAGTACTTTATGGTATAGGTGCTAAATTAGATGAAAATCCGTTCTTGTTTTTTGAACTCAGAGGTATTGATGTCAATAAACTTGTAGATGTGACAATTAAAGACCATGTAGACTCTTTATTAAAACATGCAGATATGCCTGTAACAGATAGAGTTATGGATGATTCATGTATTGAAACATTGTTTGGATTAAAAGTAAACACTCAAAAGGTTATTCGCTCGAATAACCTAATGGCATCAACTTAAAGATTTAAACATCCGCTAAGTTGATGCTTTTTAAGTTTCATAGAATAATGTGATGTTTCATTTGGGTTTTAATTTCAATTCCCAAAAAAAAGCGCATAGATTCCCATAAAAAATCAGACAATTTTAAAAAAAATTATGTGTTAGAATATATATGTATAACCTCCTAGTTGTCAAAACGTGGATTTAAACTCATAATAAGAATAGAAAACAAAAAGTGAGTTGTTACCATAACGACAATAGGAGGTCACTATGAAAAGTATAATTTATATTGGAATGGATGTCCATAAGAAGACATATAGTTTATGTGCATTATTGAAAGAAACTGGTGAGATTATTGGTGAAACTAAGATTCCTGCAGATGTAAGTCTTATCATCAAGTTCATTGAGAACGCCAAGAAATCAGTTGACAGTGATGATGTTCAGATCAAGACAGGCTATGAAGCAGGATGCCTTGGCTATTCTCTTTACTGGCAGTTAGCTGAAAAAGGTATTGAATGTGATATTCTTGCACCATCAACTATGCACCGTTCTGCAAAAAAATAAAGTGGTGAAGAATGATAGAAGAGATGCAAAAAATATTGCAACTAACCTAGCTAACGGAACTTATAAGTCAGTTTATGTTCCAACAGATGAAGATGTAGAAATCAAAGAATACATAAGAATGATGCATGACTTTAAGATTGAACTAAAGAAAGTTAAGCGAAGATATTAATGCATTCCTCTTGAGATTCGGTCATCATTATCCTGGCAAATCAAAATGGATTCCAGCTCATATTAAGTGGCTTAAGGAACTTGAACTAAGTGATATGTATAGAGAAATACTTGATGAATATCTATCACAGCTTGAAATCCTAACTGAAAAGATAGAAAGATTTAAATATAGATTGGAAGAATTATCTCAGAAGGAAACATACAATGAGAAGATAGGTCAATTGCGCCGTATCAAGGGTATTGATACTACTGCAGCTATGACCATGCATGCTGAAACATCTGATTTTGATAGATTTCCTACTGCCAATGCCTTTGCGTCTTATTGCGGTCTTACACCAGGTGAAGATTCAAGCGGTGAATCTTATCATAGGCTGAGCATCACCAAGCAAGGAAACAGTATGATTAGAACGACTCTCATAGAAGCGCATAACCTGATTCTCTTCACTTCCACCATCCACGGTATATCCAGGCTTCATATTACTCAAATATTCTTCAAACGTCATAATTAACCAACTCCATTTTCTTTAAAAAATTTCTGAATTTTGTCAAATGGGATTACATCCAGATTATCGTAAAGATCTGTATGAACAGCCCCCGAATTGTCAGCAGTTCTTTATTGGATGTGTATTTGCTGTTCTTGATCATATTCTCATAAGCATCTTTTCCCAAAATAATAGCTGTGTGCTTTTTCTCCATGAATAATAAGGACTGCACTTCTGATTTCATTACTGTATTTTAATATTGGCTGATTCATAAAAGACATACATCCAATGCTGTTCCATCCATCATTAGAGTTAAGACTTCTTTCATGATAACATCTGCCTTTATAATACTCACTGTAATCTTTCACAAAGAAAGGAGCATCATCAGGAACTGGTAATGGAACACAACCACCGCCTCTAGAATATTCTCCTCTGCGGTATTCTTCTGTTCTAAGATTATTTAATGACTGTTTCTTTGCATAACGTGCTTCTTCACTGTCCTCAGAATCAAAGTATCCATTCGCATTTACTCTTGTCATATCGTACATGGTAGATGCAACAGTTGCTTTTATTCTGTATCCAACGCAAACTGCGTTAAGAGCCATTCCACCCCATCCGCAGATTCCAATGATTCCTATCTTGTCTGAATCCACATCTTCCCGAACAGAAAGGAAATCGACAGCAGCCATGAAATCTTCTGTATTAATATCCGGTGAAGCCATATATCTTGGATTTCCACCACTTTCACCTGTAAAAGATGGATCAAATGCAATCATTAAATATCCTCTTCCAGCCATTGTCTGTGCATATAATCCGGAACACTGTTCTTTGACTGCACCAAATGGTCCACTTACGGCAATTGCAGGACATTGCCCTGATAGATTTTTTGGCTTATACAAATCTGCGGCAAGTGTGATTCCATAACGATTTACAAATGTCACTTTCGTGTGGTCTACTTTTTCACTCTGTGGAAAAGTTTTATCCCATTCAGATACCAGCTTTAATTCTTCTGTTTTTAACATATTTATCATCCTCCTTATACAAAATTTCTTGTAATTACTCTAACAAGATTATTGATATAAATAGCATACAACCTAAAGTTAACTTTAAGTCAAGCGTTGTTTTGAAAGGAGTTTTTTATGTACACTATTAGTCAAGTTTCTAGAATGTTTAATCTTCCTATTTCTACCCTAAGATATTATGACAAGGAAGGTTTTTTCCCCAATCTGGAACGTAAGGGAAATATCCGTTATTTCAGTGATAATGAATTGGAAGCGCTTCGCATTATTGAATGTCTGAAGAAAATCCGGGCTTGAGATCAAAGATATAAAAAATTTTTTATCTGGGTATCTGAAGGCAGTTCTAGCTACAAAAAAAAGAAAAGAATTATTTGAAACCAGAAAATCAGCTGTTGAAACTGAAATTCAGGAACTCCAAAAACTCTTTTCCTCTTAAAATTCAAGTGCTGGTATTACGAAACAGCAATGAAAGATGGTAACGAAGATGCTATAAATGCCATGTTGCCTGACAAACTTCCAAAAAATATGCAGAAACTATATGATAAAGGGCATACTGATTTTTTACTTTCTCCACTGCCTGCTTATGGGAAATACATCCATTATCTTTCAACATATCGTATCTGCAAAACGCAAGGAACTCGTTCATACTTTTTTGAAAATTCTTCCATCGTAAAGACGTTTTCACATTCAATAAAATCCTTTATGTAATCAAAATATCCTGTAACAGTTCGTCCCAACTGACGAATCTGTTTACTTCAAAATATTTTTTGGCAATCGGAGTATCAGAAAAGATAGTAAACAATATGTGTAAGATTTTTAAACTTATAGTTGATGAGAGTACTGAACCAGTAACACTTGAGAAAGATGAAGTTTTAGAGGATATTCTTATTCGTATGGAGTCTATTTCTCATCGAATTGATGATATTCAGTGTTCCCTAATAAAAAAATAACGATGAAAAGTCATCGTTAGATTTAGATATTTCTGAAATAGACTTCTAGACTATAAGAAATAAGGGGTGAGATTTCACCCTTACTACATGATAATTAAAATATAGGAAACCCCTAGTTATTTTAAATTTTCCCTTTTTAATAGTTCCTGAAGAATTGACATTCTTCATCATTACATTGTGTTGCTTCCTTTGAGTTTTATATTACAATGGAAGACATGATTAAGAGGTTTGTCCCCTACATAATATTTATACATATGAGGGACATTATGATGAGTTAGTACTTGACTCATTGTAAGTGCATCTTCTACTAAGAAGTCCCCTTCTGCTGTCATCACAAAGCATGGAGGGAAGTCTGAAGTAATATATTGTTTTTGGATCGATTGCTTTAAATTCTTCTTCTGTTCCTCCATTTGGTAGATATTCTTTCATAAGTTCTCCTGTCAATTCTGTTTCAAGCGTGATGTTATAAGCACCACAATTTAATGCGAGCGCATTAAATTGAAAGCCTTCTGGTACTTTAAAGTCATAGGTAGAAGCATATTCCTTATTTGTAAGAATAGATGTATAGAGGACTAGTAAATGCGCTCCTGCAGAATCTCCTACACCATATATATGTTCTGTATCTAAAAAATAATCCTTTGCATGATTCATGATCCAATGAACAACTTGATTCATATCTTCAAGAGGTGCAGGATGTTTGAATTCTGGTGCGAGACGATAAGTAAAAGTTAATAACCGCAAAACCTCTTTCTGCAAGGCTCATGCAATAATATTGATATCTTTCCTTATCTCCATATACCCAGCCTCCACCATGGAAACTAATAATAATAGGAAGTTTTTTCTTTTTTCTTCTTTAGGAATATAGAGATCCATTGTATTCCATTCTGGATCATCACCATAAAGAATATTATCAAATCGTTGAACTGTATCAGGCGTAGTCAAATCTTCATCTCTGATATCATCCCCCCTTCTTTGAACTGTTTTTTCTAATTGTATCAGTAAGTATAGACATACCTTAACCCCCTCTTTTTCCCATTCTAACATTTTTCTTACAAGTTAGTCTTCTAAAAAAATGGTAGAATTATAGAAGGAGGTGATTGTATGCATGAAGGTTTAATTTCTATTGGGAAGATGGCTAAAATTAATCATGTGAGTATTAATACGCTCCGTTTATATGATAAATGGGGATTATTGACACCTATCTATATTGATGAAGATACAGGCTATCGTTATTATGATATGAAGCAGAATGCAAGACTTGATCTAATAGGGTATATGAAAGAGTTAGGAATGAACTTGAAGGAAATCAAGGAATTGTTGGATAAAGAAGATCCTACTCTTATAGAAGCAATACTGATTAAGAAACAGCGTTCTATAGAGAAAGAGATGGATGATATTTTACGCAAAAGAGATGCAATCAAACGTACAATCTATTCTCTTGAAAGATACCGTAAATCCCCTACACCTGGCACTTTGACAACTGAGTATATTGATGAACGTCACATCTATGCCAAACGAGTGAATAAGAACTTCTATGATTATGATCGGGATGGGTATGAGGTAATACTTAAAGAATTCAAAGATCAATTATTAGAAGAACATCTTCCCCAAGTCTATTATTGTAATGTGGGAACTTTTCTTAAAAGAAAGAGATTCCTGAAACAAGAGTTTATTACTCATGATATATTTATTTTTGTAGATGAACACTTTCCAAAAAGGAATCTGTACAGACATTAGAAAGTGGTATGTATGCTTGTATCTATATGGATGATTTTAATAATGAGAAAGAGTATGCAGGAAGATTACTAAAGTATTGTATGGAAAATAATTATGAAGTGATTGGTGATTATATATGTGAAGTATTAATAGAACTCACATTCTTTAAAGATAATGAACGTTCTATGTATCTAAGATTACAAGTCCCAATTGCCTATAAAAAGGTTGACCCTCATCATTGATGAGGGTTTATCCTTTAGTTAGAGGTATTTCATATGGAAAAAAAATTAAAGTTGTTCAATATGGTTGTGGTAAGATGAGTAAATACATCTTACGTTATTTGTATGAGAAAAGGTGCGCAGATTGTCGGGCCATTGATAATAATCCTGCAATTGTGGGCATGGATGTAGGTGATTATGCAGAACTAGGTATTAAGACTGGTGTAAAGATCAGTAGTGATGCCGATGAAGTATTGGATAATTGTGATGCTGATGTTGCAGTTGTGACATTATTCTCACTTGTGAGTGATTGTTTTGATCATTTTGAAAAATGCTTAAGTAGAGGTATTAATGTCATCACTACATGTGAAGAAGCAACAGATGCATGGACAACTGATCCAGTAAGAATGAATAAGTTAGATGTTCTTGCGAAAGAAACAGGATGTACATTTGTAGGTAGTGGTATGGAAGATACATTCTGGGTGAACATGGTTGGTTTAGTAGCTGGTTCTTGTCATACTATTACTAAGATTGAAGGGGCAGTTAGCTATAATGTAGAAGAATATGGTTTAGCCCTTGCGAAAGCACATGGTGTAGGTTTAACACCTGAAGAGTTTGAAGCAACAATTGCCCATCCTGAAGAAATTGAACCATCTTATGTATGGAACTCAAATGAAGCTCTCGCATCTCGTATGGGATGGACTATTAAGTCACAGACACAAAAATGTGTGCCTTATTTCCATGATACTGATTTGTATTCTGAAACAATGGGTGAAACAATTCCAAAAGGAAATTGTATTGGTATGGTCGCAGTCGTTACTACAGAAACATTCCAGAGGGCCTATTATTGAAACACAGTGCATTGGTAAGGTCTATGGTCCTGATGATGGTGATATGTGTGATTGGAAGATTACTGGCGAACCAGATACTGAATTCCATGTAGTTAAACCAGCTACAGTAGAACATACATGTGCTACTATAGTAAATAGAATTCCTAGTTTACTTAGAGCACCAGCTGGTGTTGTCACTGTTGATCAGTTAGATACATTAGAATACTTAACATATCCTATGGATTATCACTTATAATCATCACCAAACCCTCCCTTAAGTGGAGGGTTTTTACATGTGTAATTCCAAACAAATCGTTTAAAATGTCAGATGAAATTTTCTTCTAATTATCTTATGATTAAAGTAGAGAAATTGAGGGTAACATATGGATTTTAATAATTTTTTATAATGGGCAGGAATTTGAGACTTATAAGTATCTAGGTGCTTTTGTTCATATGAATGGCGTAACTTTTTAGAACATATGCGCCAGCAAAGATCTCATGTGGCAGTTATTGGCGAATTTAATGACTGGCAGGAAACACCTATGAACCGTTGTGGAAATGGGCAGTTCTTTGAAGCGACTATATCAAATGCGAAAGCGGGACAGATGTATAAGTATCGTATTTATAATAATGGGTCTTTTGTAGATCACTGTATCCTTATATGTATACAAGTGAAGTACGTCCTAATAATGCATCTATTATTTTTGATATGAATCAGTATACATTCCATGATGATGCTTGGATGAATCAAAGATTTAGTGAAGATATGCCTATTAATGTGTATGAAATGCATTTTGGTTCTTGGAAGAAACCAGGTGAAAAAAGCAGATGACTGGTATACATATCGTGAAATGGCTGATTTAATTATTCCTTATTTAAAAGAGAATCATTATAACTTCTTAGAAATCATGCCTTTAAATGAATATCCTAATGATTTAAGCTGGGGTTATCAGCCTACTGGTTATTTTGCGCCTACATCTCGTTATGGTACGCCTGATGATTTAAGATATTTTGTAGAGAAGTGTCATGAAAAATAATATTGCGGTTATTCTTGATTTTGTACCTGTTCATTTTGCGATTGATGGATTTGGTTTGAATAACTATGATGGTACACCTCTTTATAATTATCCTAATGATGCAGTAGGTAAGAGTGAATGGGGTACATGTAATTTCCAGCATTCTCGTGGTGATGTATGTTCATTCTTGAATTCTTCTGCTTATTACTGGTTAAAGGAATATCATATTGATGGCTTAAGACTAGATGCAGTTGGTAATCTTATTTTACTGGCAGGGGTAATAGTGGTCGTGGAGAGAATAGAGAAGCGATTCGCTTTGTTCAGAACTTTAATAAAGGACTTAAACAGAGAGTGCCTCATACTCTTCTTTTCGCCGAAGATTCATCTTCTTATCAAGGTGTAACACGTCCTGTTGACCAAGGTGGTTTAGGTTTTGATTATAAATGGGATTTAGGTTGGATGAATGATACATTAGATTACTTTATGAAGACTCCAGAAGAAAGACCTTCTTTCTATCATAAGCTTACATTCTCTATGATGTATTTCTATAATGAACATTTTTTATTCTTCCATTCTCACATGATGAAGTGGTACATGGTAAGAAGACTATTATTGATAAGATGTATGGTGAGTATGAAGAGAAGTTTGCACAGGTCAAAGCACTTTATATGTATATGTTTGCGCATCCTGGTAAGAAACTTAACTTCATGGGTAATGAGATTGCGATGTTTAGAGAATGGGATGAAACAAAGGAACCAGACTGGTTCTTATTGAAGTATCCTATACATGATTCTTTCCTTCATTTCATGAGAGAATTAAATAACATCTATTTGACACATCCTTCTTTATCACAGTATGACTTTAGTGAAAAAAGGATTTAAATGGGTAGATTGTCATCAGGAACAGGATTGTATTTATGTCTTTAAACGTATGAGTGATCAAGAAACAATAGTCGCTTTCTTTAACTTCCATAATGTAGATAAGACATATACTTATAAAGTAGATCAACCTGAAACATTGAATCTTCTATTAAATTCAGATAATGAATTATATAGTGGTAAATCACATAATCTAGATAAAGAAATTCATATAAAAAATGAAATAGAAATGACATTACCTGCCTATAGTGCACAATTCTATATTGTAAAGTAAAAAGCGTATCACCTATTTGGTGATACGTCTTTTTCACTTAAATATCTTTCTATAATAACCTCTCTTTTTAAAGTATGTCACTGTATTCTCAAAATCCTTATTAATATAGAAAGTAAGTACATAATCTGCATCATTAATGACTTCAATACTATATTTATAGTTATTAATTGCGTCTGAAATAGTATCCATCGAAAGAGTTTCATAGTCCTTTCTTAAAGCATATTTCAAACCTCTAACGTCATCTTCTTTTAAATAGACTGTATCGTCCATTGTATCATCTGTATAGTTCATAACAGATACTTCTACCCAATGCATATTTCTAAAGATCTGGTTCATATAAGAGACATTTGTATAAAGAGACTTCATATCATCCTTCACATATTTATCGAAGCAGTCCTGTGATATGTTGTAGGAACGTGTGAGTGTTTTACCATCTACGAGATGATAAGTAATGCTGAAATAATGAGAAGAATCATTAGAATTATGTGGTGCTTTTAAGATATCTTTATGTATATCATGAATAATATCAATAGAATCAGAATCATTCAATCTAACATCCTGATTACCTGAATAATCAGAACTGAATGTCACATAAGATACAGTACCTGTTTTTGGAATCTTATTTTCTTCATCTGTGATATCAAATACAAAGAAGACGCACATGAGTGAGAAGACCACAAGATAGATGATAAACTTCTTAAAGTTCTTCTTATTAAAGACATAAAGTGTCATATCTGCAATCATTCTTGAAATATAGTAACCTATAAATGAATCAATGATACCTATAATCACAAAAAGTGATACGCATTGTATGAATAGATGTTTCATTGGATATAAATAAGAATGTCACAAATGAAGAGAGTACAAGAGTCCCTATAATGACAACTATATCTTTTAAACGGTCAAAAACCACAGAAGAACCGATGTATTCTAATTTAACACGTTTATAAATGAAGTAGGCAATAAAGACCAAACTGATGCCTATCGCAATATAAATAATCAAATAAGCAAGAGTACGCAATGTGAGCCATTTTTCTAGATTTAATACATAATTGAAGGCAGTAGAATAGTTCTCAAAAGCGACAGAAGGCTCTTCTACACCATAAGTAAAGGCTGATTTAAGAATAGTAAAAACTGTGAACTAAGCCAAGGTAAACTATTAAAAAATACTCCTAATATACAATGCGTATAGAGATTACCCGTGATAATACCACAGAATTGTGTAATGCCATATGCAAAGAATATGATTGCACTTTGAATCAAAAACCAGCTCAGACAATGGTTGATTGAAAGTTCTCTATAATATAAAGGAATTGTTTTACCATAGAATATAAGTATCCCTGTTGTAAGAATAAGAGGTATAAACATTAAAATCATTCCCTGCAATAAAAGATGTCCAATAGAGTTCTGATCTTTTAATAGGCATAGAATGAATAATTATAGAGGCCGTTGCAGTTATGATAGAAATAGAGTAAAGCCACACTTGTAAGTATCGCAATAGCAGAGATAATAAGATTACCTATAAAATAAGATCCCTTGAGATATCTTTGCATAGTATTGATACCCCTCTGAACTTGCACCCTGGTAGATAGGATAAAGATATAATAAAACATAGGATACCATCATCCCTAAACCAATGATCCAGAAACGTTTCATAAGGTTTTTAAAGAAGGTTTTATTAAAATATGAGTTTTTGGATATCATCATCTTCTCCTCCTACTTCATATATAAAGAGTTCTTCCAGACTTAAAGGAAGTATATCAAAGATAAGAGGAGATTGATCTCCTATAACCTTTCTAATATTAGAAAGAGAGTCTTCAATAATCAATATTTTTACTGAAGCTCTTTCCTCCTGATACGCAATATTTAAATCATCTAAATGAACTTCTTTATCTCCAAATGAAACCTGTATTTTATGAATATGCGTTTGAATATATTCTAAATCAAATTCCTTCATAATCTTACCTTTATACAATATACCTACATGATCCACTATCCCTTCTAATTCTTTTTAAGTTGTGAGAAGAAATAAGAACTGTTAGATCCCTTTGGGCAACATCATCAATAATATATTTCCAGACTAATTTTCTTGCGATTGGATCTAATCCATCTATAGGTTCATCTAAAATAAGATATTTAGGCATTGTAGACATAATTAAACAAAATGATGCTTGTTTTTCTCATTCCTTTAGAGAATATCTGTATCTTCTTTGTAGGATTTAATTTAAATGTTTTGTAGAGTTCTTCAAATCTTTCTTGATTCCATGATGGATAGAGGTCTTTATAGACTTTCGCATTTCTTTCTAAGCTTGTTTCTATGAAATACATCTCATCAGATATATAGCCTATCTTTCTTTTTATTTCTATATTTTCATAAACAGGCTGTGATTCTATAAAGATGCTTTCCAGCATCCTGTTTTAAAACACCCACCAGATGTCTAATGAGTGTTGTTTTTACCTGCTCCATTAGGACCCATCAAACCATAGATAGACCCTTCTTCTACCTGCATATTGAGATGATCGAGGACAACCTCTCCATCAATCACTTTATATAAATCTTTTACTTTAATCATGAGGGTTACTTTCATATATTCTAAAATCTTATTATGTATTTCATCTTGAGTCATACCCATGTGGATTAATTCTTTATAACCTTCTACAATCACCTGAATCATATCATCGACTTTCTGTTCATCTATCTTTACATGTTTTCTTGATGATACAAAAAAAGTACCTTTATTCGCAATTGTATAGATATAGCCTTCCTGGTCCAATGTCTGAAATGATTTTTTGAACTATATGAGGATTAATAGTTAATAGTTGAGAGAGTTCTCTTACTGTTGGTAATTGGGTATTTTCTTTTTTAATACACCTGTCATAATCTGTTCTTTAATATTATCTACAATCTGTTCATAGAGAGATTTATGACTTTGATAGTTTAACTGAAACATCACTTGACCTCCTTATGAAATGTAGAGATGATACCAAGAGTATAGGGATCTTCTAAACTAGGGACAGCCTTTAACCACTTCTTCTTAAGAAAGTCATTTATAACCTTCATCACATCTTCTAAATCACTTTCTTCTCCCTCACATCTCAAATTAAGACCACAACTTGCACATCCACCAATAGAATGAACAGAATAATCATACCCTTCTTTCTTCAATAAATGATTCAAATCTATAATCATATTAAAAATCTACTCTACCTATCATAGTATCACCTAATTCTCTACATGATATACATAACTTACATAAGGCTTCTTACCTTCCTGCATATCTCTATAGAGTTCTTTTTTCTGTTCAATATAGTCTAAAGATTCTTGTATTTCTGATAGTCTTCTTTCTAGATCTTCTTTTGTTTCATTAAGCATATCTACACGTTCAGGAATAGAAGCAGGACCATGCATACAATAATCAAGATACATGCGCATATCCTTTAAACTCATACCACATTTCTTTTTAAACATTGTAAGCCTTTGATCCATTCAATATTATTCTCATCAAAGACACGATAGTTATTCTTATCTCTCTTTACGTTAGGGATTAACCCTTCTTTACAATAATATTTTAACGTTTCATAGCTCCATCCAACAATCTGACAAACTTCTTTCATTGTATACATAAAAAATACTCCTTTTTTACTTGCACGGTAGTAACTCCCATGTTTTATAATTTTATTGTACAAATATAAAGGAGGAATTACAATGAAAACACTTTATTTAATGCGTCATGGACAGACTTTATTTAATTTACAAAGATAAGATTCAGGGATGGTGTGATGCACCTCTTACAGAAATTGGAATTAAAAAGCAGGCAGAAGTGGGTCGCAAAATGGTTTGATGACAATCATATTCAGATTGATGATGCTTATTGCAAAGACAAGTGAAAGAGCAAGTGATACACTTGAAATAGTGACACATCACAATATGCCTTATACACGTTTAAAGGGATTAAAAGAAATGAACTTTGGTGTCTTTGAAGGAAAAGATGAATGTCTTAATCCACCATTTCCTTATTTAGATTACTTTAAAACTTATGGTGGAGAATCACAGGATGAAGTACAGAAAAAGAGTTGTAAAGACAATTACAGAAATCATGGAAAATACAAAAAGGTGATAATGTCCTTGTTGTATCTCATGGAGCCGCTTGTGCCAACTTTATTAAAAACTTTGAAGAATATAATGTAGCTCACTATAAGAAGGGTATTAAGAACTGTGCTATCTTTATATGTACGTATGAAGATGGAATCTTCTCTTGTAAAGAAATCATTAATCATGATTTTAGTAGTTTCATGTAAGAGTTCCTTTTGGAACTTTTTTTAGTATGATAAATAAGACAGGAGGATGAATTATGATAAAAGCAATTTTCTTTTGATATAGATGGAACATTACTTTCACATACTACGTATAGTGTTCCAGAATCTACTAAAGAAGCATTAAGACTATTAAAAGAAAAAAGGTATACTTACATTTGTTGCGACAGGTAGACATTTAAGTGAGATGAGGATCTTTCCTATACAGGATTTAGAGTTTGATGCCTGTGTCACTTTAAAATGGACAGTATTGTTTCAATAAAGAAGGAATGATTTATGGACTTCCTATTGAACAAACAGACATCAACAACATCATCAATTATGTAGATACAA
>VOFC01003631.1_pt1 | contig 26339 bp, 54 predicted proteins | sample 5384161 | NCBI WGS metagenome assembly VOFC01 (sample SAMN12384722, study PRJNA508395) | human gut metagenome | isolation source: healthy gut B | host: Homo sapiens | reverse complement strand
ATATGGTGGGCTTTAACTATTCTGTGTATCTCTCTTATGTTAGCATTTTATCTCACAGAGAATTTGTAATCTGTCTCTGTGTGGTATGTATCACCTGCCTTTGTAACAGGTGTACTGAAGTTTGTCTCATTTATTGAGTTTGGATAAAACTGTGTCTCGAGGCAGAATGCATCGCGGTTATTGTATTTGACTCCGCCCTTGCCTTCCTGTCCCACGATAAAGTTGGCAGTATAAAGCTGGATTCCGACACAGTCGGTGTATACCTCCATCTGTATGCCACTCTCAGGAGAGTATGCTGTTGCGACCTTTTCTACTCCCGGAGCGGTCTTGTCTATTGCAAAATTGTGATCATATCCGCTTCCATAGTGAAGCTGTGTATCATTTGCCTCGATATCTCTATGCGGTGGCGACCCTGCGGGACAGGGGGCTTTCTTACGATGGACAGCGACTATTTCCCTGCATCTGACTGATGTGGGCCGGGAAGTGGCGGAACAGATCTACGAAAAAGCACCGTTTTTTACCGACCGGCTGATCGCGGTTTGGCGTAGACCCGAAACGGCGGAACGGGATGCCTGCCGCATTGAGCACGTCATCAGCGATGAGAAAGCCTTCAGCGCCTCAAAGCGGCGTCTGAGCAAAAATCTTGAGCACAGCAAAAGGAGGCCGTCTACACGGCCTCTCTTAAAAAGGGGATAAGCATCCGATGGAAGAAATTATCGTTATCCGAGCCGCTGACCCAGACGGCAGCGTGTTCAAGGCCGTCATGGACGCCCTTCAGGAGAAAAAAGGCAGGGTCATCGACATCGCTGCTCCTGCTCCCCTGTGCTGTTCCTCGGCGAATTGGAAATCCGTCCCGCTTACCGGCAAGTCTTTCTGGCGGGAAAGGAAATCCGCTTTAACCACGGGGAATATGCCATGCTCTACTGTATGGCTAAGACACCTGGCTGCGTCTACACCAGAGAACAACTTTTATGCGGCGGCCTGGGACGAGATATCCCCTATGGGACAAATACCGTAAAAACACTATCTTCCGGCTACGACAGAAAATAGAGGCAGATCCAAAACATCCAGTTTACATCAAAAACCGTCTTTCGGAGTGGATATAAGTTAAATAAATTATAGATGCCAGCCAGTTGCTTTTGTGCGTAGAGATAAGAATTTCCGATATATTCCCATCCTCTTGTAATAATTCAGCGTGCCTTCCTCGTTGAACGATTTTTTCCCTGATCTATCACAACAATTTGATCTGCATTCCTGACAGTACTCAGTCGGTGCGCAATCGAAATTAAAGTTTTGTTTTTGTCAACTCCTGGATGGCAGATAAAAGTGCCTGCTCATTCTCCGGGTCCACGCTGGAAGTCGCTTCGTCCAAGATGATGATGGGAGCATCTTTCAAAATGGCCCTGGCGATGGAAATACGCTGCTTTTCCCCACCGGAGAGGGTTGAGCCACCCTCCCCGATGATCGTGTCGTACCCATCCGGGAGGGACAAAATGAAGTCGTGGCAGCAGGCCCGTTTTGCAGCCTCCACCACCTGCTCATGGGTGGCTTCCGGCCGACCAAACCGGATGTTGTTTTTCCACAGAGTCGTGAAAGAGGTACATTCTGAAAGACCATGCTGATGTATTCCAGCACGCTGTCCGCAGTATAATCCCGCACATCTTTTTCCGCCAATCCGAACTGTCCCTTCCTGCACATCCCAAAAGCGGGCAATCAGATTGCAGAGTGTAGTCTTGCCGCTGCCGGAGGGCCCTACAATCGCGCAGGTGGTATGCTCCGGGATTTCCATCGAAATATCATAGATTACCCGTCGATTCCCATAGCCAAATGAGATATGTTCCAGAGAAATACCATAGTGGGACACAATCAGTTTCTCCGTGCTGGTATCCATCTTTGGAATATCGGTGACTTCCTCCAGTCGGTCCAGTTCTGTATTGATCTTTTGCTCAGAAAGGCGCTGTTGCCCATTGTCTCCAAATCGGAATAAACCGTAAACGCACAGAACAGGAAAGTCAGGCAATAAGGCAGGCTGATCTGCCCCGCCAGATACAGCAGAGCTGCCGCCGCAATCAGCACACAACTCATGAGCTTAAAGGTCAGCCCATAGAAACGGAGGACACCAGCCGTAGCCTTTTCCTGGCCGTAGTCCGCATCCCATTTTTTGGAACGCAACGCTGCGGACTTCCCGCTGTCCTTCGTCACCTTTAGAGAAAGAACGCAACACAGAAATACCCCGTATGTATTCCATCACCTTACCGACCAGGTGCTCCTGGGCCTCCTGGTAAATGGGGGCATATTGGGCAGCACGAAACCTCACCCAGCGCAGGACCAGCATCCCAAGCGCCAGCCCCACAAGGCTCAATCCCGCAATCACCGGGCTGAAAAAAGAACATCATCACGGACATCAGTACAGCCATAGCCACCACTGGTCATCTGCTCAATCGCCAGCATGGAGTAGCCCTCCAGGTCGGCAATCGTGGTGGTGAGCATGGCCTGGATGGTGCCCAGGTTTTGTTCTGAGAAATATCCCATGGGTGCCTGTTTCAATCGTTCCCCAATCTCCAGACGGTAATCCCGAAAAATGTCATAGCCAGTCCTGCTCATGGTGCGGTCATACATCCACTGGAAAAAAAATGGCCCAGTACGCTGCCCAGAATTACGCCAAAAGCCTGCCCGATGATGCCCGGCGAGATTTTATCCAGATGGACCAGAATCCAGAATACACCGAACATCATAAACCCGTTGAAGAATGATTTCAGAATGTTGCAGACGATTCCTGCAACGATTTTTCCCCGGCTGTTTCCCGCAATCTTAAAGACGCGACGAATCATTTCAAACATCTTCTGCGCCTCCTTCCATAGAGCCGGCGTAGTCCTGCCACATCTTTCGATAAAGGGGGCAGTTTGCAGAAGCTCCTCCTGGATGCCTCGGCCCACAATCTCGCCGTTAGAAACAACCAATATTTGGTCGGCATTGCGGATCGTATTCAGCCGGTGAGCTACGACAATCAGAGATTTTCCGCCACCAGTTTGCTGATAGCCTGTTGGATCAGTGCCTCGTTCTCAGGGGTCGGCATAGGCGGTTGCCTCGTCCAAAATGATGACGGATGCCTTTTTGAGCATGGCCCGCGCAATGGTGATGCGCTGCCGCTCTCCGCCGGAGAGGCGGGCCCCGGCATCGCCGGCCATGGTATCGTAACCCTGCTCTAACTGCATGATAAAGTCGTGGCAGTTGGCGGCCTTGGCGGCAGCCTCTACTTCCTCGTCGCTGGCATCAGGGTTTCCCATACGGATGTTTTCCCGAATGGATTTGTCAAAGAGGAAATTATCCTGGGCTACATAGCTGATTTCACCCATGAGCTGTCCAAACGGAATGTTGCGAATATCCTGCCCGCCAAAACGGATTGTTCCGGAGGTCGCATCCCAAAAAGCCGGCCATCAACTTGGCAATCGTGGACTTGCCAGAGCCAGATGGGCCGACGATAGCGGTCATGGTACCGGGCTGCGTCTGGAATGAGATACCGTGGAGGACTTCGGCTTCGTTGTAAGCAAAACGAACATCCTCAAATTGGAAGCCCTGCGATCCAAGTTCTGCGAACTTCGTGGGGCGAACAAGTTCCGGCGTCTTCAAAAAAGCCGTGACCTGTTCCAGATTGCCCTTTGATCATGCTGACCTGCTCCATGGCTGCGGTGATCTTCATCAAGGGCGCATTAACACCCAGAGGCACCCCCAAGGCCACCAGAAAGACCGGGAGAGAAGGCTTTCCCTCCATGTAGAGCCACGCTCCCACTGGAAGGGTTCCCAGAAGCGTAGAAGGGAGGACCGCCCGGGCTGCCGCGTTCCAAAGCCAGCACTGGCTCCACCATGCCATGGTGGAGTCGTGGAAGTAACAGACCGAACAGCATATTTTCCATAGGAAGCTGCGGATCGGTTGAACGCCTTAATGACCTGAATGCCGTTGACATACTCCACCAAAGCGCTGTTCATCTCATTGGCAGAGCGCATATAGTTCTCCATGCGAGGTCCGTAACCCCGCATCATGGCAGCAAAAAGAAGGTTCCCAGTGGAATTGTCACCAGTGCGGCCAGCCCCATCCGCCAGTCCAGCAGGAAGATCAAAAGAATACTGCATAGGGGTGCAGCGATGTTGGAGGGCAGTTCCGGCATGAAATGGGCCATGGAGTCCTCCAACTTCGCCACATTGTCCACAATCAGATTTTTGAAAGTTCCGGTGGGCGTTTCCAGCATGACACCCATGGGGACCTTTCGCCATCCGGTCCGTAATGGCCGCCCGGATATTTTTTCAGTATGGTAAAGGAAATTTTTGTGGGACATTAGGGAAGACCGCCAGGTAAGCAGCATTTTTATGATCTGGCAAACTGCGGCGCCTCCGCAGAGAAACAATACCAGCGTGGGCGTTGCAGTCCCCGGTACAGTGCGTCCGCGAGGACAGCCACCATTAAAAAACGGGCCCATGCCAAACAGTTCTCCCAAGACAGCCAAGAAGATGGAGAGACGCATTTTACCGTTGCTCTCTCCACAAAAGCAAAGAGCTGACGAATTGTTCCCGGCTTCTTTCGACTTCATAACCAGCCTCCTTTCCAGGCCACAAAAAAATACAAGGAGGGTATTGCAATTTCAAGTACCCTGTGCTAAAATCCAAATTACAGCGTAATATTACAGTGTAATTTTAGTATAGGACGGAGGGACAGCAAATGTCAAGAGACTTTCAGCAGACCCACGAAAAATCTTTTGCTCTGCGCCCAAAAGCACTTTCTGGAAAATGGTTTTGAACGTGCCAGTATCCGTGAAATCTGTAAGGCCGCCCATGTGACAAACGGAGCTTTTTATAACCACTTTGAAGATAAGAGGCTCTGTTTGGCGCGCTGGTGGAGCCTGTTGTCCAGGAAGTCAAGGCCATCTACGAGGGCATCGGTAAATGAGCACATGGAACTGGCAAAGACAGATGACTTGAAATCCTCTGGAAACTGTCGGAGAAAACGCTGTCGGCCATTATCGAATACATCTATGAGCATTTTGATGTGTTCCGGCTACTTCTTATGCGGGCGGAGGGCACGCGGTATTCCTCCTTTTGGATGATGTTGTCTGTCTGGAAACCCAGGTCACGCTGAAATTTTTTGCGGAACTGAGATCCCGGGGTATCCAGGTCCGCGAATTGGCAGAAGAGGAATGGCATATTCTGCTCCATTCGTATTTTGCATCCCTGGCGGAAGTAGTCATGCACGATTTTTCCAAAAGAGGCAGCATTGAAATACGCCCATACGCTTGTATCCTTTTTTTTAACTCCGGATGGCAGACAATTTTGGGGATTTGATCCCCAAAATTTTTGCACAATAGTTAGCATCCACTAACTAAACGACATGGAGGTGAAACCGCAGTGTCCCCTTTGCGCGGGGTATTGCAACACTCAATTCTTTTCAGAAAGGACATATTAAATAATGGAGAACACGAAAAAAACTTACAGGTAAAGAACTGATCAATGTCGGCATTTATACCGCTATGACCCTTGTTATTTTCTTTGTTGTCGGACTACTCACTGCTTTGCCGGTGGTATACCCGTTTCTGTTCTTGATTTGGCCCATCGTCTGTGGCATTCCCATGATGCTCTACTACACTAAAATCAAGAAGTTTGGTATGCTGACTATCACCGGCATCATCGGCGGCATCTTTTCTATCTGATCGGCTATGGATGGATCGGCCTGTTCGGCTGGGTGCTCGGCGGCATTCTAAGCGATGTTGTGCTCAAAATCGGCGGTTATCAGAAATTCAAGGTCACTGTTCTGAGCTATGCCTGCTTTTTGCCTCGGTATCATGGGCTGCCCCGCCAATCTCTGGTTTGCCGGCGAAGCGTATTGGGAAAACATCCACACCTCTATGGGCGATCAGTACGCAAACACCTTGCAATCCCTGATGCCTTCCTGGATGTTGTATGTGGGCTTTGCGCTACTGTTTGTGGGCGGTATTCTGGGCGCGCTGCTGGGGCATAAAATGTTGAAAAAACACTTTGAGAGAGCTGGAATTGTGTAATGGAGCAGCTTCAAGCGGTTATTGAAAACAGAACAGGCTTTTGCTTGGACCCACGGAACCAAGCTGCTGCTGATGGCCGTTGTCGCTACCGCAGCAATTTCTATACAGCCACACCGCTTTTATGATTGCGGTGGCGATGATCCCTTTTATCCTGCTGTTGACAAACCGGCAATATAAGACGGCAACTGTGTTCTTTTGCCTGTTTGCAGCGGGGTTGTTCGTGCAGGCCATTCAGAATTCGGTACAGTTTCCCATGATCGTCAATATGCTGGTAGTCCTGCTGGTAGGGGCTGGTCCTGCGGCTGTTTCCGGCCTTTGTAATGGGGGCCTACATCATCAAATCTACCACGGCCAGCGAGTGCATTACTGCGCTGGGCCGGATGCACTATTGGGCGACAGATCACCATTCCGCTTTCTGTCCTGTTTCGCTTTATTCCTACCATGCAGGAGGAGTCGGCAGCCATCAAAGATGCCATGCGAATGCGTGAGGTCCAATTCGGGACAAAGAAGTTCTGGCAAAACCCTGCGCTCCCTGATTGAATACCGTTTCATTCCCCTGATGATCTCGGTGGTCAAAATCGGGGATGATCTCTCGCGGCGGCCCTGACCCGCGGCCTGGATAACCCGGTCCGGCGCACCAATATCACAAAGGTCGGTTTTACTGGCTGGGATCTGCTGGCGGTACTGATTGCCGGAGCCGCACTGCTCTCCACATACTTTTTTCAGTCCATGGTAAGGAGGTGATCCCGTGATCGGAATTGAAAGATGTTTCCTTTATATGAGAGCGGAGAAACCGAGAACAACCTGAGCCATATCAACCTAACAATCGGGATGGCGAAACCATCCTGCTCTGTGGAGAGTCCGGCTGCGGCAAGACGACGCTGACCCGCCTGATCAACGGCCTGATTCCGCATTACTACGGCGGGAAATTGACTGGGCAAGTTCTTTTAGATGGGAAAGAGTTAAAAAACTATCCTCTTTATCAAATCGGGACAGCAGGTAGGGTCTGTATTCCAAAATCCAAGGACGCAATTCTACAATGTAGATACCACCAGCGAGATCGTTTTCGGGTGTGAAAACATGGCCCTGCCGGTCCCGGAGATGCAGGGAACGTCTGGAGGAAAACTGTTCACAGTCTCAAACTGGAAAAACTGCTGAATCGGAGCTTGTTTGCCCTGTCCGGCAGAGAAAAACAGAAAATCGCCTGCGCCTCTGCCGATGCAATCCACCCGGACATCTTTGTATTGGACGAGCCATCCTCCAACCTGGATATTGCCACCATCGAAGATTTAATTGGTGTGATCCGTCACTGGCAGTCCGAGAGAAAAGACGGTGATCGTCGCGGAACACCGGCTTTATTATCTTGTTCCCCTATGCAGACCGGATTCTCTACATGAAGCACGGAAGTATTATACAGGAGTTTTCTGGTGTGGAATTTCAAAATTACCGCCCGATGAAATTGCGGGGAATGGGGTTGCGGGCACTGGACCCATTCCATCTGTCCCCAGAGGCCGCTCCCAAACAGGAGGCTCCAACGCTACATATCAAGGGGTTCCAGTTCTCTATGAAAAGCACGGCCCCCTCAATGTGGATATTCCAGACCTGATCCTGCCCCCAAGGGGAGATCATTGGCATCATCGGAATAACGGTGCGAAAATCCACCTTTGCCCGGTGTCTGTGCGGCTTGGATAAAAAAAGCAAAAGGTGTGCTTGAAATGGATGGGGTCCCCTATGACGCAAAGCAACGCAGGCATATCTCCTATATGGTTATGCAGGATGTAAACCACCAGCTATTTACGGAAGATGTGCTGGACGAGTTGCTGCTCAGTATGGGCGGCGAAGACGAGAAAGCGGATACGACCCGTGCCAAGGAGATACTGAACAGCCTTGACCTGCTGGACAAAATAAAACTGCACCCCATGTCCCTGTCCGGTGGTGAAAAACAGAGGGTGGCGATGGGCAGTGCAGTAGCTTCGGGCAAAAAAGATCCTGATATTTGACGAGCCTACCAGCGGATTGGATTACCGGCATATGCTGGAGGTGTCGGACAACAAACCACCTAAAAGAGATGGGAAAGTGCCTGTTTCTGATCACATGACCCGGAACTCATTTATAAATGCTGCACCTACCTGTTGTTCATTCAGGGGAGCAAGGTGCTGTGGCATCGGCCGATGGACGGGGGATGCAGTGAGTCTCTTTGGGCTTTCTTCTCCCCACGAGCAAGGAAATGGTGCGTGCAATGCCTCCTGATAAAAAACTGTACGCTTCCGGCGAGGATTACTTGGAGGCCGTATACTGGTACTCCAAAAGGAAAAAGGCATGGTGCGCTCTGTGGATGTCGCCCGGCACCTGGAGGTCACAAAGCCCGAGCGTGTGCCATGCGGTGGCGACGACATGCGGGACGGGGGCTTCCTAACGATGGACAGCGACTATTTCCTGCACTTGACCGATGTGGGCCGGGAAGTGGCGGAGCAGATCTACGAGAAGCACCGTTTCTTTACCGAGCGCCTAATTGCAGCAGGTGTGGACCCGGAAACCGCTGAGAAAGATGCCTGCCGGATCGAGCACGTCATCAGTGATGAAAGTTTCGACGACTGAAAGCCGCGCGGAACAAAGTCAGAAGCACAGCAAAGGGAGGGGCCGTGCAGGCGGCCGCCTCCCTTTGCCATTGGGGGTGAAATCGTGGATGAAATTATCGTTATCCGGGCCGCCGATCCGGACGGTAGCGTGTTCCAGACCATCATGGATGCGCTGAAGGGTAAAAGGGCAGAGGTGATCGATGTATCTCAATCTGTCCGCCTCCATGCTGCGTATTGGGGAACTGGAGATTCATCATGCGCACCGCCGGGTACTCATGGCCGGCAGGGAAGTGCGACTCAACCATGGAGAGTATGCCATGCTCTACTGCATGGCCAGTTCACCAGGGTAGGTGTTCTCCAAAGCGCAGCTCTATGCGGCCGCTTGGGGGGAGGAATATCTGCATGGAACAAACTCCGTGGAGAATATCATCTGGCGGCTGAGACAGAAACTGGAGGTGGATCCCAGACATCCTATATATATCAAAACCGTCTTTCGGAGTGGATATAAGATAGTTAGCGGAGACTATTGACTGCTTGCTTCCTTTTGTGCTATATTAAAACCAATGGTTTGAAACCGGTGGTTTTGATTGATGAGGTGGTCACTTGGCGAAAAAGAATAGCAGGTGTGACGGAAAAACTCATGGAATGTGCAAAAGAAGAATTTTTACAAATGGATATGAGAACGCCTCTCTTAGAGTGATAGCAGAAAAAGCTGGCTCCAGCAAAGGGGCAATCTATATTCGATATCCGGACAAAGAGAGCCTGTACCGCTCTCTTGTGCAGCCTGCCATGGATGCTTTTTGTGGCCTGATACAATCGGCGTTGGGAGCAGTTTAATCCAGTTACCCGGAGCTGAACAGACCAGCCAAATGTATTCTTTCTCTGATCATGGCTTTTGGGCCTCAGTAGACTATATCTACGACCATTTTGACGAGTTCAAGCTGCTTTTTGACCAGTGGAGAGAACAGTACATATCAGGAATTCCTCCACCGAGTCGTGGAAATAGACAATCAATGTACCATGCGCTATATTCAGGCATCTGGGAACGACGCGATCTCCAGCGGCCGCCTTACACCAGAGTTGAGCCATCTACTGTCCAGCGCCTTTTTATACTGGATGTTCGAGGTGGTCATCCATGATATGCCAAAGGATCAGGCGGTCGAGCATATCCAAAGGATGCGACGTTTCTATATCGCTGGCTGGAAATCCATCTTCTTCGGGGATGGAGGTGAAACCATTGAGCGGGTGGATCGACCGGAGTGGCTGGATTCATTGCCCTACCTGCGGCAACAAAACTCGTACTAAGGTGAATCCAGACACAATTCTAAAAGCGTTTTCCGCTGTTCTGTCCTAAATGCGGAACGGAACACATTGTTGATGTGCAGGGACAAAACATCATATTGTCAGAGCCAGACGCCAAGACGCAGAGCCGATGATGTGCAGGATAATCCTGCGAGTCATCGGCTTTTTTCTTTGGCATTTGGTTAGAGTTTCGCTAACTTCAGGAGGGATACCATGCAGAAACAAAAGAATCCATTTAGCTTGATGGCGTTTATCAGACCGCACCGGGCAGGTTTTATTGCCTCGACTGTCCTTGCTGTTCTCAGCGTGGCCAGCGGGATGGTGCCATACTTTGCCGTGGCAAAGATGGTCAACCTACTCATTTCTGCTGAAAAAAACTTTCGATTTATCTGACTTGGGGAATGGTAGCCCTGATCGCCTATCTGCTCAAGTCCGTCCTCCACGGCATTTCTACTCGATGCCTCACGAGGCCACTTTCCATGTGCTGTCGGAGTTGCGGCGGGCTGTGGCGGATAAAGTTGACTCGTGTTTCCATGGGCTATCTGACTGATACACCATCGGGTCGGTTGAAAACGACCATGGTGGAGCGCGTGGAGCAGATGGAGTCCCACTGGCACATATCATTCCGGAAATGACCTCTAATCTGTTGGTCCCTCTCGCTATTGTGGTTTGCCTCTTCGCCCTGGACTGGCGTATGGCGTTAGTATCGCTTATCACCATCCCTATTGGGATGCTCTGTTATATGGCCCAGATGAAAGAGTATCCGAAAAAATATGGTGCGGTCGTTCAAGCCGGAAAGCACATGAGTGCCACCACGGTGGAGTATATCAACGGTATTGAGGTCATTAAAGCGTTCAACCAGAGTGCAGCATCCTATGGGAAGTTTACCGATGCGGTTCGACAAAAATGCGGATCTTATATTGACTGGATGAAGTCCACGCAGGGCTACTCCGCCCTGATGATGACTATTTGGCCTGCCGTGCTGATTGGCGTTCTGCCCATTGGGTGCGTCTTTTATAGGAATGGCAGCCTGACCGCCCCGGATTTTATCACGATTGCAATCCTGTCCCTCGGTATCGTGGGGCCATTGGTAGCGGCGATCTTTTGACTGATGATTTCTCCAAAATTGCAACCATCACCGGGGAAATCGGCGCTGTGCTCTCCGAGCCGGATCTGGAGCGGCCGGTGCAGAGAAAAAGAACTGCATGGGTGGACATTGGCCTGCGGGATGTGAGATTCGCTTATAAAGATAAGCAGGTTTTGAACGGTGTCACACTGAACATCCGGCAAGGCACGACCACTGCGCTGGTAGGACCGTCTGGTTCCGGTAAATCCACCATCGCCAAGCTCATCGCCTCCCTATTGGGACGCTGGCAGCGGGAGCATCACTATCGGCGGAGAGGGATGTAAAAACCTGCCGCCAGAGCAAGTAATGGACCTCATCGGATATGTCTCCCAAGATAACTTCCTGTTCAATGTCTCTGTCCGGGAAAACATCCGCATGGGACGGCCGGAGGCTACCGACGATGAAGTGGAGGCTGTGGCGAAGGCCTCCGGCTGTCATGAATTCATCATGGGGCTGGATCACGGGTAGGCGACACTGTGGTAGGCGGCGCAGGCGGACACCTTCTCCGGCGGGGAGCGCCAGCGGGTCGCTATTGCGCGGGCCATGATGAAGAATGCCCCCGATTGTGATTTTGGACGAGGCGACTTCCTACACAGACCCCGAGAACGAGGCGGTGCTTCAGGACGCCATCGGCAGGCTGACCCGTGGAAAAACACTCATCGTCATTGCCCACCGCCTGAGAACCATCACCGATGCAGACCAAATCGCCGTGGTGGCGCAGGGTAAGAATCTTGGATGCGGGAACACATGAGGAGTTGTTGAAACGGTGTCCCCTCTACGCTCAGATGTGGGTGGCCCACACGCAGGCGAAGGATGCGGATACGGGAGAAGGAGGTGGCAAGCATGTTTGACGCATATAAACGGTTTTTCCGTTTTGCCGGGGGAGCAGAAAGGCACTTGGTATAAGGGAATGGCCTTTTTGAACTGCTGCGGAGCATTTTGAGGCTCTGCAGTTTGCGGCGCTGCTGATTGTTCTCCGTGCTCTGGTAGAGCAGAACATGACCGGAACCACCCCGTGGATGGCTTTTGGGATCATGGCAGTCAGCGTGGCCGGAGCCGCCCTGTGCTGGTATCTGGCCCACAACAGCGAGGGCCACGCCAATTACTGCATGTGCGCGGAAAAGCGCATCCATATCGGAGAACGAATGAAGTACATGCCTATGGGCTACTTCAACGCCCAGAGCCTGGGCAGCCTCACCGCAGTGGCCACCTCCACCATGGAGGACTTGGAGAGCATGTCCTTTGCGGTAATTGCCCGGACGGTGGTGGGCATGATCCGACCACCATCTTCTCTTTGGCGGTCCTGTGCTTTGACTGGCGCATTGGGCTGATATTCCTGCTTGGTATGCTCCTCTTCCTCTGGATCAACTCGCTTTTGCTGAAGAAATCCAGAGAATTGTCTCCGGGGCGGCTGGCGGCCCAAACAAGGTTGGTGGACGCTGTGCTGGAGTACATACAGGGCATGAGCGTGGTTCGCGCCTTCCACGGGGACAAAGCGGCTAATCAGACGTTGAACAATACGATTGAGGAAACAGAACAGCAGAATTTCAAGTGGAGCGCAAAGCGTATTCCCTACAATGTTCTGGAACAAATTGTCCTGTCACGGCGGTGGCGGCGATTCTGCTCTCAATCTGGCTTTTCCTGCAAGGCAGTATGACCCTTTTTAGCCTGCCTGATGGTGGTGGTTTCAGCTTTTCTGGTATATAGCGAGTTGGAGTCTGCCGGGGAGATGTTCTTCATGCTGCCTATGATCGACGCTTCCATCGACCGGGTGGAGGAAATTGACCGCGCACCCCGGATGGACGAAGGCGGCTCCGTACAGACACCGAAACACTGCGATATTTCCTTCGAGCATGTGGACTTCTCCTATGGGGAGCGGAAAATCATCCGCGATGTCAGCTTTTTACTATCCCGGAAGGGACAACAACTGCTATTGTGGGACCTCTCCCATGGCTCCGGCAAGACCACCCTCACCAGTCTTATGGCAAGGTTTTGGGATGTGGACAAAGCACATTGGGCATCAATGTGAAGGACTATGCGCTGGATAGTTTGATGCGCAATTTCAGTATGGTCTTTTCAGCGCGTGTACCTGTTCAACGACAGCATTGAGAACAACATCAAGTTCGGCAAAGCCGGATGCCACCCATGAGGAGGTGGTGGCCGCGGCAAAGCTGCGGCTCGGTGCCATGACTTCATCACTGGCCCTGCCGGACGGCTACGATACCATCATCGGTGAGAGCGGCGCCACGATCTCCGGCGGAGAAACGCCAGCGGCTCCCATCGCCCGCGCCATGCTGAAGGACGCACCTATCATCATTTTGGACGAGGCCACGGCCAATGCTGACCCCGAGAACGAGGCGGAGCTGCAGGAGGCCATTGAAGCCCTGACCGGAGGCAAGACCATCATTATGATTGCTCACCGTCTGAAAACCGTAAGGAATGCCGATCAGATTCTGGTGTTGGACCACGGGGAAATGTTCAGCACGGCACAATACATGACCAGCTCATTGGGCAACAAGGAATCTATGCCGACTTCATTTTGAATCGGAGAGCGGCGATAGACTGGAAAATCAACGCATAGTACAAGGAGGCGGGGGAGTACAAAACGATTCCTACTTCAAAAATCCTACAACTGTTCCTGACTTTTATTCCTGGTGACGGCGATTGCCTTCATTCTGATGAAGCTCTCTCCGATTGACGCTGCGGAAGCCTATGCGCGCCGCGTTTTACGGTGGACAATTCCCGAATTGAATTGATCCGGGAAGAAATGGGCTTAAAACCGCCCGCTTGTCGTGCAGTATTTGGACTGGCTGGGAATCTGCTTCACTTCGATTTGGGAACTTCCCTTGTGGACAACAAAGATGTGTTTTCTCATTGTAGGAACGGCCGCAAAGGAAACAGCCTGCATTGTTCTGCTGGCGACTGTCCTTCAGGCCGTTGGAGCTTTGATTTTAGGTACTCTGCTTTATCTGGCTCGCAGGAATTTTGCTGGAAAAGTGCTGGGCTTCGTGTCCATCGCGGCAATTTCCATACCGGCCTTTTATCTGGCGACATCGTTTATTGATGTGGTAGCGGTGCGCTGGAATCTTATGAGCGTGGCGGGAAACACAGGGTTGATGCGATACCTTCCTGCGGCGCTCTGTCTGGCAGTAAGCGGGATCGCCTTTTTCGGGCAGATGCTCTCTAAGGCCATTCAGCGGGCCATGAATGAGGACAGCGTGCTCTATGCCCGCTGCCGTGGCCTCAGCGACCGCTACATCGTGGTGCGCTACGCTCTGCCCCAGGCGGTCATCTCCATTGTCCCCCACCTTTATGCAGATGATGGGGATGTGTATGGCGGGGTCCGCCATTGTGAGAACATCTTTTTCCCTGCCGGGCCTTGGATACCGTATCGTGGACAGCCTGACAAACCGGGATCTACCGGTCATCTATGCCACGGTGCTGTTTCTGGCCTTTGCCCTGTTGATTTTTAATATTTTGGCAGATATTATCCAGAGGCTTCTCCAGACCAGAAAGGGGGCGCGGCATGAAACATCTAAAATGGCTGATTCCTGTTTTCATCATTGCCTTCTGCTTCCTCGGATTCCTGATTGCGCCCAATGACCCAGGAGGCGATGGACATTGTGAACAAGTATGCGGCTCCGAGTGTGGACTTTCCGCTGGGAACAGACCAGTTTGGGCGCTGTGAGCTTTCCAGGCTCTTATATGGCGGGAAGGTGACGCTTGGAATCGTCCTGCTGGGAGGCAGCATCGTACTTGTCCTCGGAACTTTAATCGGGCTATGGCTCGGACAGGCAAACGCCGCCAAAGTCTGGCGTTCAGCAGCCTGTTGGACGCGGTGACAGCCATCCCGCCGTTGGCATACCTGATTATCTTCGTGGGCATTTGGGGCAACAGCATCCCTCACCATGCTGGTGGCGTTGACCGTTTCCCTCATTTTACGAATGATTAAGCTGGTCAAGACGCAGACAGAGCTGGAGCTGGATAAAGCCTATGTGCTGTGCGCCGTCTCCTCCGGGGCTTCCCGGAGCCGGGTGCTGTTTGTCCATATCCTACCGAATATCATCCGGCCTTTGGTGCATTTTCTATGCCTGTCCTGTGCGGAAATGATTATGAACATCTCGGCCTTTTCCTTTATCGGGCTTACCTTGGGCGATGATGTGATTGACTGGGGTTCGATGCTTTCCGAGGGCGCAGCATGCTGATGACTCATCCCTCTCTGCTGTTTCTGCCGATCCTGTTCATCTTTCTCTGCACGCTGGCCTTTAACCTGCTGGCAAAGCAGTTGGAGGGAGGTGAGCAGGCATGATGGAAGTCAAGGATTTGACCGCCCGGACACGCAAGGGAAAGCTCCTTTTGGATCATGTGAGTTTTGTCCTGGAGCCGGGTGGCTGTACGGGCCTGACCGGAGCCAGCGGTAGCGGAAAACAACCCTTCTGAAAGCCTTGTTGGGGGTTTCGGACCCAGATGTTGCAATCTGCGGAGGGCAGCTTCTTCTGGACGGGAAGAAGACCTTCTTCAACAGGCGGAGAAAGTGAGGCGGGAACTCTGCGGCACAACATTAGGGTTTATCCCGCAAAATCCCATGGCCGCATTAAATTTCCATGTGTCGATTGGCGCACAGATGACTGAGACCTTCCGCAAGCGGCTGCATATCGAAAAAAAGACCGCGCAGAAATTGAGCATGGAGGCGCTGAAAAAGGTCCATCTCACTGACAGCGAGCGTGTTTACCGGGCTTATCCGGGGCAGCTCTCCGGCGGGATGCTCCAGCGCGTGACGATGGCAATTTTGATCGGCTTGTCTCCGCGGTACATATTCGCGGATGAGCCTACCTCTGCACTGGATGAAGAGAATAAATCGTATCTCATTCAGGAACTGGTGCGGATGAAACAGCAGTCGGCAATTCTGTTTGTCTCCCACGATGATGCGGCGATCCGAACACTTTGCGACGAACTGCTTGTCATGCAGAACGGGACGATTGCGGAGCGGGGTACGATCGGCAGCCTGTTTGCCTTCACCACGGGAGGAATGGACCAAAGAATTGTGCGGCTCGCCAGTACAGAGGAAGGAGGTGGCTGGACATGGAGCAAATCGCCGTTACCCATGTGAGCAAGGATTTCCCGGATGCCTCCGGCAAGCCGTTTTCTGCCCTGCGTGACATTTCTTTGTCTGGACCAAAGGGCGAAAATATCAGCCTGATGGGTGAAAGCGGCAGCGGAAAAGCACAATGGCCCGCCTTCTGATTGGGCTGGAGCGCCCGACCCAGGGCAAAATTCTGATAGATGGTGAGGACACCGGCAAATGGACCTACAACCAGTGGCGTAGACACAGGACCAAGATACAGGCTGTTTTTCAGGATGCGACCGGCAGCCTAAACCGGCAGTTCTCTGTGGCCCGAAATCTGGAGGACGCTCTGCGCAATCTGACCAAACTGACCTCCCAAGAGAGGAAAGCACGGATTTTGGGAGCTGATGGACCTGACGGCCACCAGCCGCAAGCTGTTGGACACTCCTGCAAGAAACCTGTCCGGGGGTGAACAGCGCCGGGTAGCTCTGTTACGGGCTTTAGCTGTCCGGCCGGATTATCTCATTTTGGACGAACTGACCAGCGGCCTGACTTGATTTCTCAAAAGGCGATTCGGGAGGTCCTGGAGGCATACCATCGGGAATACCGGTGCAGCTACCTGCTGATTACCCATGATATGAAGTTCGCATACAGCCTGTCCCAGCGCATTTATGAGCTGGAAAGCGGGCAAATCGTTAATATCGGTCAATCTAATATTGACATAAATTCACAAGAAAGGAAGTAAACCATGAAAAATCGAAACTTGCTCGTCTCCTTGCCACGGCTTGCTGCTTCGCCATGCTTCTAACGGCTTGCAGCAGTCCAACCCCTTCGAATCCGAAAGCACCCCGCCCTCCAGTACGGGGGCGGACACAGAGGAAAAAGTCCTTACCTTTGCCATTGAGCGGAAACCACATCCCTGTCCACCCTCTACATGAACAACTCCCTGTGCTGTACATCCAAACTGTTGTATGAAAATCTGGTAGACTTTGACAACGGAGAAATTGTCCCCGGCCTGGCAGAGAGCTGGGAGTATAACGATGACCAGACGGAGCTTACCTTCCATCTGCGCCAGGGCGTCACCTTCCACAATGGAGAGCCGTTTAACGCCGAGGCGGTCAAGACCAATCTGGAACACAAGCAGTCCAACCCGTCTTTCTATACGCTGAAGGGTATCACCGATATTACGGAAATGGAGATCGTCGATGACTACACCATCACACACTCCACTATGACCACCCCTTTTATGCCTATCTGCAAGATTTTTGCTGGTCGGATGTGTGCCCCATGAGCGCGCCGGAGTTCATTATTCCGGGTGACTTCCAAACCATTTCCGGTGTGGCTGGCACGGGTCCCTATATCTATGACGAGTATGTGGCCGGCGAGTACACTCGCTTTGTTCGGAACGAGGACTATTGGGGTGAAACAGCCCTATTGGGATGAGATTATCGTCAAATACATTCCTGACTCCACCTCCCGCCTGCAGGCGCTCCAGACCGGCGAGATCGACATGATCTACGGTGCCAGTCTGCTGAGTTATGAGGAATACGACCAGGCCCTTACCATGGACGGTATTGCGGGCCAGATGGCGGATAAGGACACCCGTGTGCAGATTATCACTACCAATGCCACCCGTCCCTATATGTCTGATCTCCGAGTACGGCAGGCTGTGGCTTACGCCATCGATAAAGAGGAATTGTCCCAGGCTACTTCTAATGGTTATGAGCCTGCGGCAGATATGATTGTTACCGTGATACGCCCTATGCTGATGTAGAACTGGAAACCACCTACGACTATAACCCCGATAAGGCGAATCAGCTTCTGGATGAGGCCGGTTGGGTCATGAATGAGAGCACCGGAATCCGTGAGAAGGATGGCGAGCCGCTGAATCTGCTGCTGACTTTGGAATCTGATTATAGTGCAACCAGTATGCCTACCGCCGAGGTTATCAAGAGCCAGCTCGCGGAGGTGGGGATTGATGTGACCATCTACGGTACCGAGCAGATGCAGTGGTATGCGGATTACCTGGAGGGCAAATTTGATTTGACCTTGTGGCACAGTCAGTTTGCTTTTTGCTTCCCCCCACTGCTGGTTTACCCCCATGGACAGCATGGTGAAAGACCCAGACCCCTCCCTGCCCGGCATTGAGGGTTCCGACGAATTTTTTGCTACTATTAAGAATCTGACGAACATGGTGGATGAGCAGGAGGTCCGGGATACCTATACCTACCTGTTTAACTTCGATGTGGGAACGGCGCTGGATATTCCTCTGACCTACCAGAAGGATATGATAGTTATAACACAGACAAGATTTCCGGCTATACCTTTTTACCGGAACCCCCTACTTCTTCGACATTCTTTCTCTGGAACCCGCTGAATAAGGAGAGTGTAAAATGAAGCTCCATGCGTCAGGCGAAGATTACTTGGAAGCCATACTTGTTCTCCATAAGAAGACGGGCATGGTGCGCCCGTGGATGTCGCCCGGCACCTGGAGGTCACAAAGCCCAGCGTATGCCATGCGGTGGCGACCCTGCGGGACGGGGGCTTCTTTGACAATGGACAGCGACTATTTCCTGCACTTGACTGATGTGGGCCGGGAAGTGGCGGAGCAGATCTATGAAAAGCACCGCTTTTTACCGACCGGCTGATTGAAGCCGGCGTAGACCCGGAAGCGGAACGGGACGCTTGCCGGATGGAGCACGTCATCAGCGATGAGAGTTTTCAGCGCCTCAAAGCGGTGTCTGAGCAAAAATCTTGAGCACAGCAGCGAGAGGGGCCGTGCTTGCGGCCTCTCTTTGCGTAAAGGGGGATAAGCATCCGATGGAAGAGATTATCGTCATCCGGGCCACTGACCCGGACGGCAGTATGTTCCAGACCATCATGGATGCGCCCGGGAAGGCGAGCGGAAGTTATTGAAATGACCGCGCCTTCTCACGATATCCTCACCTTTGGGGATATAGAGATCCACCCGGACCGCCGGACGGTGCTCAAAGCAGGAGGAGGTGCGCCTGAACCACGGAGAGTTCTCCATGCCCTGCCCTGGCCAGTGCTCCTGGGCAGGTTTTCAGCAAAGAGCAGCTCTATGACGCCGCTTGGAATGAGGGAGTACCGCTATGGGACCACAGCAGTGGAGAATATCATTTGGCGGCTGAGGCAGAAACTGGAGGACGATCCCAAGCACCCGGTTTACATCAAGACAGTCATCCGGAGTGGATATAAAATAGAACTGCCAAGGTAAGGACAAAGGCGGCGCCAGCATTGGCGCCGCCTCATTTTCTCCCGGCTCATCGCTTGGCACAGACGAACCATCGCCCCTTTTCCATCCAGAGGTAAAAGTTTCCTGCCCTGAATGAGGCAAGTGTATCGGTTCCCGACGCCACCCACGCTCTGGCAGGCCGCTCGGCGGACATCCAGAATCTTGTCCACCGGGTACTTTGTGGTTCTCGTCAAACTCAATCTCCAATGGACGCAGTTTCCCTTCTGCGTCAAACCGGACAATAACCGGAACATATCGCTTTTCACGCTCCATCGGTGTTATCCTCCAAAGTATCCGACCGGGTGGACGGTGTGATCGTCCCGCACATTGATATGGCCCAGGCGCGGGTCGGTATCCAGCAAGGCTCGGCGGACGCTCATGTAGCCGTACCGCTGGTGGAGGTGGTCCACCGCCCGGTCAATCCGCTGCCATTTGTCCCCGCCGCTGATCCTCAGCATAGAGGGACATCTGGACGGTTTGCAACGGCCTCCACCAAGCCGGCGCCCCGCAGCCCAATGCTCCGGATCGGCCGCTCCCAGTGATAATGCCGGCGGAACAATTCCATTCCTAACCTCTGCCAGTTCCTGACTGGAGCAGGAGGGGGCCGGAAGCTTCCGCTGCCGAACCATAGAGCGCAATTCTGTGTCCCGCACATAGATTTCCACCACCGTACAGCGAGACACCAGTTCCCGCATTCGGGAACAGACGCTTTCGGCCAGCAGGAGCAGCATCAGCTTGCACATCGCCTCCGATACTTTTCAGGTCCCGGGGCGTAGTGGCACTGTTGCCGACGGACTTGACGTTTGGAATATGATCCGTTCGTTGGACAGGGGATATGTCCAGACCCCTTTGCGAACATACTGAGTATCAGACCCATCTTGCCAAGGCGGCGCTGCAGCACATCCTCCGGGCACTCGGCCAGCCGGCCGATGGTGCTGATCCCGATGGCCCGCAGCTTTTTTGGAGGTGGCAGGCCCCACATAGAGCAGGTCTTCCACCGGCAGGGGGTAGACGATCTCCTTGTAGTTATCCTGCTCGATCCGGGTGATGGCGTCCGGCTTTTTGTAGTCGCTCCCCAGCTTGGCGGTAATCTTGTTGTTGGCAACGCCGATGCTGGCGGTAATCCCCAACTCAGAACTTGATCCGATTGCTGATCTCTCGGGCGATGGTCATGGGGGACCGTACAGTCCAACGCTGCCCGACACATCAAGCCAGTTTTCGTCCAGACCAAAGAGCTCCACCTGATCGGTATAGTCCTCGTAGATCTCTCTGGCAAAACGGCTGATGCGGATATACTCGTCCATGTCGGGGGAGTGTAACAAGGGGGACACCGCTGTTTTGCCTGCCAAATGGCCATGCCTGTTTTGACGCCGATAGGGCTTGGCGATATAATTCTGCGGTGAGTACGATGCCGTGCCGCTCCTCCTGGCTAAATGTGGCGCGTGCCCATCGGCGTCACCCCTTTGCCTCCATAATAGAACATTTGTTTGATAAGCGCAAGAGCCGATTTCTGGAAAATGGCCGGAAGCTGTTTTCCCACATCCCTCTTTATGGTACACTATATTTTGTGTCAGAGCGTACAACTTGTTGCACGGGAGGTCCCAAGTCATGTGGGACGGTATCAATTTACGACTGAACAGTGTGAAGAAATTCAGCGGATTGCCGATGCGATCCAGCGCAAGTATGGGGATGGCGCGTGGACGCCGGGGAGATTCGGCCGTCCAACCATGCCCCGGTCCTGATGAGGGACGGTGCCGGAGGGCCGGTCCCAAAGCTGATGAAGTGGGGATATCAGCTGCCCGGCACGTTGGTCATCAATGCCCGTGCTGAGACGGCGCCCGAGAAGCCCCTGTTTCGGGACAGCGTCCGAAGCCGGCGCTGTCTGATCCCGTCCACGGGATTTTATGAGTGGGACGGCCAGAAGCGAAAGTATCTGTTCACCTTGCCCCGGGAGGGCGCCCTCTATATGGCGGGTCTGTATGACCGGCGGGGGAAGAGGACTGCTATTGCATCCTGACTACAGCGCCCAATGAGTCCATGCGGCCAGTCCATGACCGGATGCCGCTGATCCTGACGGGCGCAGCGGCAAAGATGGCTGGCCGACGCCAATGCCGCGACTGGATCCTCACCGCGGCAGCCGCCGGAGCTGGTGCGTGCGTCTGCGGAGGCACAGATCAGCCTGTGGTAGAACAGGTACGGCAGGGGAGAAACTGCTTTCAGAATAAAAAAAAAGGCCGCCGGTCTTGTGGGATCGACGGCCTCTGTTGTGACAGGGTTTTGAGTGCTGAGATGGATGGCTCAGACCAGTTTCCCATCTCCATCAGGACGGTGGCCAGCGACGCGGTCTGCTCGTTGAACTCCTGCAGAAGTTCCAACAGGCTTTCCTTGGTCAAAAAAGCCGCTTGCTCTCCATTTTGAACAGCTCGTACTCCTGGCTGTCCACCTCGTCGTAGGGCAGGCAGAGGATTCCCTCCTGCACAAGGCAGAGAACGTAGCCGCTGAAATCCTGGCATCCATAAGGATGCGCCAGATCAGGTCACTGCGCAGCGCCTTTCCGTACGGCTCATAGAAGTCCTCCAGACTGACGAAGGTGGCACCGGACTCCTCAAGGATGTGGCAGACCCACTCCTCTTTAGGGAGTTCGACAGAGCCAGGGGCTTTTCCATAAAGGGGATGAAGTGCGGTGTGTGGGACTGGCACCGCTTTTGATCCACCCGGATCTCGCCGTCCAGCTTACAGGTGCCGTCCGCTGCGCAGCTGACGCAGTCCGGGGTGTGGCAGATCAGCTTTGTCGGCATGAAAATCCCTCCTTATTTTTTCAGATGTGATGGGCGCCGGCTATTTCCCCGGCTCCGACTGCGCCTTCGGCGGCATCGTCCCAAACCTGCTGTACCAGGGCCTTCTTTGCAAAGGACAGGATGCGGTCAAGGCATCCGTCCCGCACCAGGGGGGGACGTGTTTCGAGCAGAATTTGTCGATCTGCTCCGTCTGCCAGATGCTTTGGAACAGCAGTTCGGCGCCCAGCGCCTGGGCCATCTCGCCCAGCTGGCTGTCGGGGCTGATTTCCGTGCCCTCGAAGATGCAGTACGGCAGGCCGAGTTTGCTGAGCACGGACTCCACCCGCTCCACGGAACTGGATCTCCGTGAGCAGATCGAGGTCAATGCCGCCTGCCAGTCGGGCGATGCGGTGCCGGCGTATCCGATGGTCACAGTGCCTAAAAGGAAATTTCCTATCCTGGCGCAGCGTCACCTTTCCCGGGTAGGGGCGCCTCAAACAAAATTTTGGCGCCGGTACGGGTCGCGGCCAAGTCGCTCCCGCATACGATGAAGCGAAGTTCAAATTGTTCCATGGTGATGTTCCTCCTCAAGACTGGAATGATTGTGATGTATATATAAAAGCGCACGGAAAAAGAGATCCTTTCCATGCGCTTGTGGCCTGCCGGCCGGGGTTGGGTTGACACGGCCCGGTTTCCGGGGCCGGCGGTGAAATAAAAAGTACCCAAGCAGCCATTGCGGCTCTCGGGTACTTTGGAACACGGCGACTATGACTGCTCAGGCGCAGACATCAGAAACTGTTGTAATCATTATAGTCTGCCCAGCCAGAAATGGCAAGGGGGAAATCAATGGTTCGTGTTATGACCCGGTAGAATCGGGCGGCGTTGTTTTGAAATTCAATCAAATGTGTTTCATCAGGCGCGTTTGGGATAATATCCCTTTTCGGCCATTCGCTCATCCGAATCAGCGTCCGCAATACAAATGTTGTACCATCCCTGATCCCGTAACCTCCTCCGTTGAAGGAGCAACATAGCTGGTGGGTGCAGCAACCATCCAAACAGAAAAGTCTTGAGCATTGTGTGAGAATATTGAGGCGTCAAACAGTTCCCTCCTACCTTTTTGTATGGATAACACAAAAGGACTCAAAAATCAAAAGAACTTGCGCGCATTTTCCTATGTAATTTGCATGGAGCTTCTGAGAATTGAAACCCGCTCAAAGCGCATCCATCCATCAAAAAATATGAAACAAATATGAAGTGAATGACGAAACGGATATGAAAACCGAGGGTATAAAATAAAAAAGGTTTCCCCTCACTGAACAGTAAACACTGCGTGAAATACTGATTGAGGAGCCTGCATAGGGTGAACACGGGCCGCCCCGTGAAAAAGGGCATTGCTCCTCAAGGTGGAGCAATGCCCTTTATGCTTTTTCAAGGCGAAACATGGTTACCCTTCTCATCCGGCGTGTCCTCCTGCCGATGCTGGTCGATGATCGTATCAATAATAGCCGCAATGAGCTTACGCTCTCTCGGGGTACACTGCAGGAACAGCCGGGCCAGCCGTTCACACTCGTCATCCGACTGCTGCTGTGAAGCATAGATCACAGAGTTGGCAGACGCGCCCATACCCCGGATGAGCTTCACTAGTACATCAGCCTTTGGGATTTTTTCGCCCAATTCGATGGCTGCCAGATACCGTGAAGTGATGTCGGCCGTTCAGCGGCTTGATCTCTCGTATAGCCAAGCCGCTCCCGTTCCGCACGTATTTGCATGCCGCAGCCATAAAATTCATCATTTATTACCACCAATGGTTCACCTCCAACTCACATTCTATGTTGTGCAGAAACCGGGTGAAATGCTCCAATGGTGGAGGAAATACGGTTCTTATGGTTCATCACAAGGGAAAGGTGGGAAGAGAATGAGATTGAATACGCTGGTAGAGTAGCAGTACACCCGATGCAGCAGATCGGCCGGAGCATCTGAAAAAAGCCGGCTTGACCGGCGGCCACTCTGTCTGCGCCAACCATGAACCAACAGTTCTGAATAATCGACACCAAACCGTCAAGCAAGAATTTGCTTGGCGGTTTTTATCATGTGTGGCAAAATCGCCGCCCACTTTCGGGGAAAGGAGCGAAAGGGGACGAAGAAACCGCCTCCGCGGGCAGGGGAGGGGGTGATTAGATGGAGTCCACACAGGCCGCCCAGAGAAGAGTCCGTTACCAATTTGAGATCTTCTGCATGAAGGTCATCGACGGGGAGCGGTGTGATTACCTCCGAAAACTGATGAAGAAGATGGAATGGGAGTCCTCCTTTTCCGATTTGCCGGAAGCCGTGCTGACGAATCTCTGTACTTTTGACAGCAATCCGGCGGAGCAGTATATCTTCCACGTCTACGGTCATCAGATCCCGATCCGCAACGACCGCCTGGCGGAGATCCTCCTCGCGCTCGGCGACGGGGGTACAGCATCCTGCTGCTGTACTACTCCCTCCAGCTCAGGATCGGGAGATCGCCTTCGCTCCTGGGCCTGTCCCGGTCCAAGATCCAGAAGGACCGGAAGATCCTGTTCAACGAGTTGAAGAAGCGGATGGTGGAGTAAGATGAAAAGAAAAGAGCAATATCCCGAAGAGAAGCTGCTGCCCTATGACACCATCTGCGCCGCGACCCGTGGCGACCCGGATGCGATGGCCGAGGTGCTCCGGCACTTCGACGGCTACATATCGCTGCGGGCCACACGGATCTTCTACGATGAATACGGCCAGTCCTACCGCGGCGTGGATGCGGAACTGAAGCAGCGCATCCAGGACAAGCTGACCGCCCGCATCATGGAGCGGTTCAGACCTGATTAAAGATCCCCGACATCCCGGGGCGGGTATATGGCGTCCCTCCGTCTGCCCGCCCCGGGCATATCACGCGCCATAAGGTAAATTATGTTGCAAAAACCGGCCCGCCATCCGTGTAATAGAGCAGGTGGATGCAACATAATTGATGCGTCCGGCCGAGAACCTCAATGCAACATAATTTATGACCGGGGAGGGCCGAAGGATGCTGGATGGATTTTGTGAGTACCTGAGGCAGCAGGGCAAGTCAGAGAACACAGTGAAGGCGTACTGCCAGGGCATGAAGGAATACATGCGCTGGCACGAGGAGACCTTTGGGAAGCGGATGAAGCTGTTTCCTGCGGGCCAATGTGCTGGACTACATCTCCTACCTGCGCACAGTGAAGGGGCTAAGTAACCGCTCGGTCAACGCAAGGTTAGCCAGCCTGCACAGCTTTAATCTCTACCTGATCGCCGCCGGCTATACAAAGGAGGTGGTCCTGACAAGCAGGACTATTTGAAGGTGCAGCTGGCCTACGCCAGCCCCAGCACGGTGAGCCGGGAGGAGGTGGAGCGGTTCCGGCAGGAGATCCTGGAGCGCAGCGGCGTCCGGGACTATGCAATCGTCACTATCCTGGCCTACGCCGGATTGAGGATCAGCGAGTGTCTGGCGCTCAGGTGGAGGACATATCCTGCCGCCCGGGAGATCAGGCGTGCGGCATGGCAAAGGGGACAAGATGCGGGTGGTGTACTTCGGGGATAAGGTGGTCAACGCGGTGCGGGAGTACCTCAGGAACCGGCCGAAGACGGGAAATCCCTATCTGTTTCCCGGGCGGGGTGACAGCCACCTGAGCCAGGCGATCAACCGGATCTTCAACGAGTATTCAGAGTCCATCACCCCGCACACCCTCCGCCACTTCTTCCTCCAATGCCTTGGAGAATGGATACACCATTGCCGATCTGGCAAACCAGGCGGGCCACTCCAATGTCCACACCACACTGCTCTACACCAACCCCACCCGGAGAAGATGAAGGAGAAGGCGAAGCGCCTCTGAGCGATTTAAGCGTCCCATATATAATAAGGTAGGGAACAAGCAGAGACCCAGCCGAGGTGTGAGGAAAGGATGTGTAGAATTGATGGAAGAATCTTTTTTATAGCGAGCAGCACCGGGACTTCTACCGCCACCATGTGGACGGCGGCGCAGACCCTATTATCGCGCGCTCGTCTACCTGCTCGGTATGACGGAGGAAACACGCACCAACTCCTCCCCGGTGCTTTGACGGGAGGCAAGATGATTCCGGCCGCCGCCCTGGGGGAGGGCTGGCAGACGGGCGGTACAGCGAGGATCGTGCGCATGGCCTTCAATCTCTGG
>VOFC01002708.1_pt1 | contig 26351 bp, 27 predicted proteins | sample 5384161 | NCBI WGS metagenome assembly VOFC01 (sample SAMN12384722, study PRJNA508395) | human gut metagenome | isolation source: healthy gut B | host: Homo sapiens | reverse complement strand
CATATCATCAATATTTTTAAATATTCATTTATTTTCTTTGCAAATATAAGAATAAATAATTTAATCTTATCTTATTTCTCTATTTATTTTTATAAAAATCCGAGGTTTTTGCTCATTTTCAGCATATTTAGTTTTTATGCTTTCTCTTAAGAAAGAAGTATGGTGCCCATATCCAATTTCTTAATATTAATTCTGAGTAGTTTCACTTTCATTATAGTTTTTACTGGCTTTTTTCCACACAGCAATGAGCCTGAGCTTTTAGACTTTTGGCCTCCGTGCTAACAGGGTCTGCTTTTAATCATGAACTTAGATACCATAAACCAAATAATACATCATCTTTAGCTTTTAAATACATAATCTACTAAATTCATCTACTACTTTCATCTGCAGCTCTTACTATAACAATATAACCATCAGTTATACTCCTCATACAGTTTACCCAATACTTTTTCTTTCCTGGTTTTACTTTATACCTAAACCTTTCCTTGAGTTTAGTGTGCATCCAATCCGAGATCACTTCTATTAGTTAGTGATACTTGATATATATCTTATCCTTCTTATTCGACCGCCTTTTAAATGCAGATGGCTGTTGTAGCATCCCAGTGTTTATTCCACCTATCAAATTCATAATTAATCTTAGTTATCGAGCATCCCATTCATCACTACCTTTAACCCTCTCTTTATCTCATTTTTAGTTTTACCTTTTAGTTACTACTAGTAATGTTTTTGCTTTTTCTTTTAATCAAGCTTCAAACATCCCTCCATATAATCTTAAATTCCTCCTCACATAATCTATTAAAAAATAGGAAGTTTCAAAAAAAAAACCATTTCAGCACTTCTACTGCCTCATTTCTTCATATTTACATTGAAGTAACTTTAAAATTTCACCATTATCCCATGGTTTACTTCTAAGAGCAGACACATACAGCAGCTCTCATCACCAAACAACCTATGGTTAGTTTCGCTCATAACATTAAATTCTCCAAGTTATCCTCATTATACTATCAATTGCTTCAATAGTTTATCTACATTATTCTAATTAATATAAAAGTTTTATCTGAATTATAGCTTCAAATATACACTATAGGCACGCAATGTGTAACCATACTCATTCTTCCTATTTCAGGCATATAAGAACTTTTACTCTTTTACAAAGATGGTCAACCTCTAATACTGTAGCATCTACTCCTCATAAGGGCAACCCTGCAATACTATTAATCTAGTTTTACATTACTAAATCATCTACTAAAACTTCTTTATTCTCTAGTTAACATATTGCTTTAAATCATTTACTTTCTACTATTAAGTTAGTTTACCTAGTAAAAATCAACAAGCTTCTGCATTACCAATCCTTACCTTTCTTCTTAGGTGACAGCCTGTTATTACAAGCAACTGTTTTACACAGATATATTCCTGCGGCACTTATTATAGCTTAATGCTTAATTTACATTCTCACAAAAACCATACTAATAATACTAATACTTTTCAATACCATCTTACCCTTTGGTTTTTCTAACATGTTTACCATAATAATTGCTCTTATTTAATTACATACCCTTTTCTTTTAGCTTTTGTTATTTTATCACAGTTACCTCCTTTCAGTGTTAAAATATACAATATAATATAAGTGCTTCTTTCATGGTTTTTACCAAATTTTAAGAATTAACTTAAGTATGAGGGCATTAACTTATAGTTTACATTCTTCAGTTATATCACTAGCCATGAATACATAAAGAATCTCATCTATCTTTGGTACATCGATTACCATAATATTGGCTTTATCGAATAGGGGTTTATATAATACGGAAGATAGACCCTTTCCAACTAGGCCAAAAATTCTTCTGGAAAGGGCATAATTATATCTCATACAGAGTATGGGAACTTTATTTGCTCTTTTTGCATCCTTAGAAGCTTGTTCCCAGAATTTTAATATATCACAACCCTTATTACCTAAGAGTAGATGTTCAAACTTAATCTCTTTATAATTCTTGCATTCGATAGATATCTTACATCTAGGTATATGTTCTTCATCAGTACAGTTAAATCATTGAATTTGTTAATGCCAAAGCCCACCCCTGCCTCCTATTCCTTTTCTCAAAATTTATACCACCCATTTTCAAAAACCTAGCATCTTTTCTTTCTTTTCATCAACACCCCTTTATTCTAGTTTCAAATATAACAGAAGATATATTTTATATACCAATATAGGATAATTATTACCACTACTTTTTGAATTTTCCCCACTTGTACTTTGGTTATTACCATAGAATCTGTTTAGTTTATCATAATAGTTTTTCCTTTAACAGGGACGCTAATAATAACTACTTGTTATTTCAACTTGGGGTATTCAAAATACCTCAACAAATGCTAAGTTTAACTCTTAGAAGAGCTTTTCTTTCATTCCGTGCAAAATGCCATTGCAACATTACATACCAGCTTTCCACCATAAGTTTCATCATAATCAATTATTTGCCCATCTCTTTCAATAAGAGTAACAAATTCTTTCTAGCTAGTTACCCAAATCAATATTAAATTCAATCCTAAATCCCGATACCTCTGAATACTTATCATACATTTATTTATAACTCACAGTAATCAAATAGGCAGCTTTTAATCCCATTTATTACCCAATGAATATTAATTAACCAGTTTATACCCTCTCAACTCTAACTCTTTATTGTAAGTTCTTCATCAACCTTCAAATTCTTCCTAATCTCCTTATTTTTTAAAGTATACTTTAGAAGAGTTTGTTTTCCTTGCTTATTTTTTGTTTGTATTTTTCACAATAGTTAATATCAAGTTATATCATCACAGTTTGGCTTTTTTAATTTCTTATACCTATCATTTACACCATTGTTTCTTCTAGTTTTTCTAATGCCCCTTGTATTTTCTTTATCATATTTACCAGCCTTTTGGGGATCCTTTTTATATATATATTTATCACGTTAATGCTAATGCCACCTTCTTCTTCTAACTGTATTACAATTCTTTAATTACCTTCTAATACATTCATAGGCTCTTTGCATCTTTTTATCTTACCCCTCAAATCAAATTAGTTTCATTTTGTTTTTTAATCTTTATCAAGGATATCTACTATCCTTACGGTTTTTTCTCAAATTAGTTATTTTAGTTTAGTTTTCTCTCTATCTTCTTTTTCTGCTTTTAACTCTTCTTCTTCTTAGCTTCTTTTGCTTATATTTTTCTTCATCTCTCATATTGTTGTTTCCTTAGCATTTCTCTAATTCTTTCTTAAGATGAAATATTTCTACCCTTCATTTATTTAGTATCGTTTATTTTTTATCTAGTAATGCAATGCCTTTTAGTTGTGTTTTTTTATAACTCTGTTCAAATACTTTTTTCAATATCTTTTTCTTTAAATTAGGCTCTATGAGTTTTTTTATACCCTACCAAAACATGGTTAGCTCATAAACAGATTATATATGGCAAACCCATTCTCATGAGCAAAATCTTAATATCTTCCCTTCCTTCTTATCAAATATATCCCCATCTTTCCGATATTTTGTTTTTACCTTTAGCCACCATCCCTGGTTACTTCATCATACTTTTGACATCTAACTATCTTTATAGGGGATCTTTCTCTTAAAATATACAATTTTGCAATTTAGTTACCCTTAATCTTTACTTTACTCTAGCCTAATATTTACCCCTTAAACACCCTTTAGCTTTTTCCATATACGCTCCATACCAAGAAGAAGAAGCTATTTCCTTCCCATTTGGTTGCCTGTTTGCGAAGTTAAGTCAGTTTTACCACAGTGCAGGGCCTCTATTAACAAAATCCTTCTGCCTCTAAGTTTAAGAACGTTAACATGACTCAGCCTTTTTAAGTGTTTCAATTAATAGATTAGTTTTAACCTCATCTTTAATACCTTTCTTAGGCATCTCTTTTGTTTCTTCTTAGGGAAGTTTGCTTTAGTTAATCTTATGTTTTTTAAAGTATTAACTAGCCAATAGTTTTTGGCTGTTATAAATTGCCATCATCATTAATATCCTCTTCCTTCTACATCGATAATCCTTTAAATTTTTCAAAGGTACAAACTTCAGAGACAAATCTTCATAGATTTTCCAATATCCCACCACATCCTCTATCAAGTTTCTCCTTTGGGCTTAGCTTCCAATCATATAAACCTTCTTGGTTTTGAAGTTATTTTTGTGTATATGCCCACATAATACTAAATCAACTTATTAGAACATTCACATTTGTTTTCTACAATCTATTTCCCACCATCTAAGTCTTTTGCAACTATAATCAGCAGGTACAAAGGAATATTCTTTTACTTATCTACCCTAAACTTTGTCATTCACTTAGTACTCCACATTATTATCAATATAAGGAACCCCATATACCATAATATCTTTGAGGGTGGGTAGCTTTTCTTAATATCATGATTTCCAGATATGGCATATATCCAAAATCCTTCGATTAGTTCGTTATAACATATCTCTGCCAATTCTTGGTCCATTGTTTCGGCCTTATGAAATAAGTCTCCACAAAATAATGCAGGACAGTTAAACCTTCTACATAATTTCCGTATAATCGACAAAACCCTGAAACTATTCAGGGTCCTGTGATTGTTCTCATTAAACTTAGCCCATAGATTTATATGTAAATCTGAAAAGGCTATTGCTATTACTTCTTTCCCCATATCCTATCTAAATGGTATACCAATGCTTATGTCATCTTATTTAATACAGGAGGTTGCCACATCACATATCTTCCACAAGTTTCATTATTAAGAAAATGCTCCATTTCACATATCTAATAGTTTTATTGCTTTATACCAAAAAATATACAAATCTGCATAACTCCCATCATTTAAGCTAAATATTTTTCCCTTCTATCCTACAACCTATTCCTTTTAAGTTTTGAGTTAAAATCTGCTTTATACATTGCCTCAAATCATAATATTTTCATGAGGGTATACCCCTTCAGTTAAAGAGGAATAAATCTACATACTACCAGGGGAATGTATATCTTCTTAGTTTACACAATTAGCTTGAAGTGTTTTCCCTATACCAAATTCCACAAACACAATTCTCTTTACCATGAGTAATGCTTTAAATGGTTTTATAAATTCATTTGTCAAAATGATGTAAAGAGTATTCTTTATTTACAAAGTTCAACTTATCCAATGGATTATGTCTTACAAACCAGAAAAGGTCGATTAACTGTTCATTCCTTTTCCATATTTGAAGATATTCTTTTTGCTTTTTTACCTAGTTATTTAACTTCTCATCCTACCTCATCATGATTTTCCTTTTGCCTTTACTGGCTTCTATACCAAAACCCAGTATATATCATTATCTCCAACCATTGCAAGGTACTCTACCGTTTCATGAGAATGATAACCGAATAATTCTTTGCAGTTATCCATTCTTATCATCTCATCTTTTCTCGGATTGTATATCCTTAGGCTATTTTGTGAAAGAAATTAATTGTAAAGTCCTTATCCGAAGATATGAGTATCATTTTCTCGGATTGGAATTTTTTAATTGCAAGGTATGCTAAGAAGTCATCTCCTTCATATACTGTAGATTTCTTTTTATCGAAGATATAATTAATTCTTAGCATACCCAGCATTTTCATTATAATTGCCTTTTGCTTTTGCAATGATTCGTAATCTACAGATATATTTTTTCTATGTCCCTTATAATTGGGCAATAACTTCAAGTCCTTACTGGAATGACCATTATCGAATGAAATATAAACCTCATCCGGTTCGAACCTTGTAAGATACATATGTAGAGATTTGAAAAATCCGAATATTGCCCCACTCGGTTTGCCATCAGTAGATTTAAGTTTTTCAAATTTGTGAAAACTTTGGTGTAAAATATTTTCGCCGTCAACTAATAATATTAATTTTTTATTTTTCATATTTATTTTTATATTTAATATAATAATCTGATATTAGTTGATGTCCCAGCCCGGTTATCTCTGATACCTCTTTTCTAGTAAACCCCATACCTATCAACTTAGGTATATATGACCTTTGAATCTCTGTACCTTTGATACATTTACCTTTTAATTTGTTTACCATCCTCCCATCCCTAGAAGCTTGAGACATATTGTCTTTTTGTGTACCCCAATAAAGGTTCTTAACTGAATTATTAGTAGGTACATTATCTTTATGGGAGCAAACATAGGTAAATTTTCGAAGAATTATATAAACTAAAGCACTAATCTAGGCACAACCATTTTAAAGTTACCTATACCTCATTAGTAATCCTACTATATACCTCCCATTCTTATTTAGGAGGTTGTTTTTATCGTTTTACTTAATATACCCTTACCATTAACATCCCACCTTGAATATATTTTACCTCTTATATATCCTTTATATCCTATACATCATAATATTTCCATTCTATACTTACCTCTCCATAAATATATTAGTTCCGCGTTAGGGCTACCTATCTTATTCTTTAAATTCTGCAATTGCTTTTCTTGCTCATCGTCCAAAATCTAATTCATAAAGTGAAACTTCTTGAATCTTTTCCTCTCCAAGATATACATCTAAATAATTCTCTGGTTGGCTATAAGCATCTAGATACCTAACCCTAGATTCCATTCTCAGATTTTTCTTAAGGTACTCTTTAATTACTTTCTCTATACCTTCTACCTCTTTCTTATTCATCGTCTTCCTCCTCCTCTTCTGAATCTGAATAGTTTTCATATTCTACACCATCGACTGGGAATAGATTTGTTTCTATTTTCTCCAGTTGCTTTTTAGTAGTACCTATGGTATTTACCCATTTTCAAAGTTTTTTTATTGAGCTTATCGCTTTCTTCCAGGGTTTTTAATTTCTCTTCTCCTCTTGCAAGAGTTTTCCCTTTCAATTTATACCCACCAGTAGTTTTTTCGATTACATCGGTATCTACCAATACATCTTCTAAAGCATAGCATCTGCCTCAAACCTTCGTGGAATTTAGTGAAATATACACATTTGCTGATTGTAGGTCGAGGAGGCGCAACTTTATTTTTAATAAGTCTAAGAAGGGCTAGCCTCCCAGCTTCCTTTCTTTCCCATTTTGCCATCACAACAGGCCTCTTCCTGGAAGTTGTTTACAGAACTTGCTGCACCTCCTAAAGAAAGCAGCATATTATCTTTCCAAACTACATTCAAAGAGCTTCAATTACTAATATATATCTGACTTTCTATAATTCACTTCTGTTATTTTTCTATAAAGAGTTTCTTGCTCTACCTCCCATCTCTGCCTTACCATCAACCATCTTAGCATCTATATTATCAATAAGAATAGCTGCACATCATTACTAGTTATCATTTCATTAGCTTACTAGGGACGCAACAAATTGCTAAGTCTGCTACTACGTCTGCAATATATTCAATACGGGTATCATTAACAATAGTTACTCTTGCAGGGTCTACCCATATTTCCAAATTTATGGAATCTCATCCAGGGGTTGCTCAGTTATTCACCCATAACACATAATCTGTTGCTAGTTGTGCTTACAGCCACCAGCAGCCTACCAGGGCTCCTCCAGTTAACTTCAACGGCTTCCACCACAGGACACCCTGGTCAACAGATTTCAAAGCAAAGAAAGTAGATGGTATATATAAATGGTATCAGTTACTTCTCTAATTTAATCATACTCCACATTTTTGCTATCTCATTTGTTGCTTATTACTTTTAAACCAACCTTAGGGCTTTTGCCATATTTGTTTTTAAACTAGTAGAAGGGTAACAATCAATCTAATTACCACTTGATTTAAAACCATATTACTAACCCTTAAATATTCATGGTTATTTCTTTCTTTTTTAGGTTCATCATCTTCCATGTAATGGTTTTTAACTCCCTTTTTTTTTCTTCTTGGATTTATCATCCTCATCATCACTAACCCACTACCATTTCCCTTTCTAAGTTTAAGCTTTCTTCTATTTAGTTATCTTTTCTTTTGAAGTTCTATAAACTTTTTTTCTTCTTCTTCATCATAATAATAGTTTTAATTATTCGTTTTGTTAAACTATTTCGCCTTCATACTCACACATTATTATAAGTTTTTCTTATTTAGTAGTTTTGCCTGCTTTCAATCGTGTTTTACCTGCATACAAACCATAGGTAACTATTCTACCTACAGCAACTAACCACTCAATAAGTATTCTTCAGTTAATTTCTCCATCAAGCTTACTACAACCCCCTTTATTGAATCTCCCCTTTTACTTAAGCCTTATAATCAAAACTGGCTTATTTTATTTTTACCTCCTTGGGAGATAATTAAGTACCTTTTCTGCTAATCCGATAATTCTTGATTAAATTTCTCAGCTACAAGAGGTGAGATAAATGTCATTGAATAATTCATATTCTAATACTGTTTGTGTTTAGTTACTGCTTTTAGAGTAGCTTCAAATGGTTTTAACCTTTCTTAGGTTCGCATTAATAGTTCTTAATATATTTCAGTACTCATAGCACTTTACATATAGTTTATAACTTATTTTGCTTTTTCTGGCTAGTTTCAAATACCTTCTGTCATAGTTATTTCTAAGCTATGTTTTTGGCCTTATGAAGAATGTTATTCATTATTCCATCTTTCATTAGCATCCTTATAATATAACCAGGCATTCGAATAAGCTTCTTCTTTTTCCCTTGCTAGAGCATCCCTTTCTTTTATATACTTATCTCTCAAAGAAGCAAGTACATAATAACTAGAAGGAGATTCTCGTAGCTGAGAATTAATGATATTCTCATTGATAGATAATTTGTTCCCTTTTGGATATCCAATCTCAATAAGTTTTACCTTCAAATTTAACCTTTAGTTTTCAGTTCCGTCTTCAAACTTCAATAAGTTTTTAAAGTCTTTTACTAAATTCCCCACACTTACTTATTGCTTTGAATTTAAGGCAAAAAGCCATTTATAGAGGATTTCCTTACACCTGGCAAATTAAGAAGATTTATATGCTTATCTTATCTACCAAAGCTTCATTAATCTTGTCGCATAAGTTATCAGTTACCACCTCTATCGAGTAATGCTAAAAATGCAGTCCAAAAATATGGTGGCATCTTCATAAGCAAGTGTTTTTACCATCCTCATCCGTAGCCATTACTTTAAAAAAGCAATCTCTAAAGTTAGTTATATTAGTTTTACTTTAGTAACTGAGTTCTTTTAATCGGCTTATTAACATTTTTCTGCCCACTCAACCTTAGATTAACCACATCTGTTACTTGGTTAAATTTCATAAAAAACCTAAGCAACCTGCAACCATATAAGTAAGGGCAGTTAACTTACTTGCATTATCAATCTCTTTCTGTGTTGCCATAATTCCATAAATTTATATTATTTATGTATACATAGTATCTTCTCTTTTCACTCCTGTAATGGTAGATACTGAATCTGAATGCTTTATATTAGTTTTACAATTAGGACATTGTACTATCCTAAAATAATCCCCAGATTTATTATAAACCCCAAAAGTTTCACTGGTATCATATTCAAATTCGCAATCACATACTGGGCATTTAGCCCTCCATACCGTGGGAATCCGTTCAAAATCTTTTTTCATATTGCTTCATTTATTTTATAAAAATGCTTTCTTTATACTCTAAATAGAGGGATGTTTTATACTTTATGTTTCTTCCATATATTCTTCTACTGAGAAATCAGGTTCTAACATTTTCTTATAATCATAACCCGGAATAAAAGGTAACTCTTCTGCCATTGACCTACCAATAACAAACTCCATGTCCATTGTGACATCATCTATCTGAAAGCCGAAGTATGGCTTAGTTAATGGGTTCCTATAAATTTGCCACATCTCATATATACTCCAAATATTAATATTCTCTGGTTTAGTTAATCTGATAATTAGCATCATACCAAACATACTTACTTAGGCTAATTTACCTTAAGCCTCATTATTAGTTATATAATACTTCCAAATAAACACATATCAGTGCTGTTGGTTACATGAAATTTAATGCTAACTTCAAAGTTATTTTCCTCCTTATCATTTAATATATTTAATCTTCTTTTCCTCCCAAATAATGATACCAGATGCCCATTCTTTCTATAATTTCTAGCTTTTTAAGAAGGCTTTTCAACTTAAAAGGGACCAAAGAATATACCCATTTCCTTTGGTTTTCTTCTGATATAACTATAATAAATTAGGCCTTTAATTAGGCAGCTTTACCGTTAGGGCTAATTTTGGCACCAATTCCATAAATAGCTCCAAAAGTTAATTTGCTTTTAGTTTTTGCTTTCTTCTCACCTTCCATATCTTAGTTTCATGGGCTTTCATCCTCATATATCTTAGTTTTCTTCATAGGTATATATTTAGTTTAGTTAGCACTGCTAGTAGTCTCTAAATTAGCTTAAAAGCATTGCAGGTTTTCATCTCCAGGGCAGGGTATAATTTTACCCTGCCTGGTTTAAAATCACTAGTAATACATAGGCTTCCTTTAGTTTTTACCAGCAATTTAACATTAGTTTCACGGGCGCCTTAATTTAAGTACATTGGCTTCCCGCAGGGGGCAATCTTCCACTTAGCTCCATAATATAAATCTTCCATGTAATCTATCATCATCTTGAACTTTTTCATTCCAACCCTCTATATAGGTCTTATACATTTTCTCTAACCCTCGTAATTCTGAGTTTTTATCTGTAATATTGCCTTTATAATCTGGTTTTTTACCAAAGCAACCTGGTGTTTAGTTAGGTTTTCTTCAATAGTTACTTGCTTTACTGGCTCATTATTCTTAATTACCTCAAAATGAAAACCTTCTTCCGAATACATCAATGCAGGTAAATCAACTGAACTACCCAAATTAATGGGTCTTATTAATTCTTGTTCCTTTTTAGTTGTGAATATACCTGCCTTAATATTTGAAATTTTCTGTTCCCTTGATGCAATCTTACGTTTATCCTTTGGGTCATTATAATCTAACTCTTCTGCTTTGGTCATATTATATACTTATCAACCTTTTTTGTTTATACTTTCAATTTCTTTACCTTTATTAAATCATATATATTTTACCTAGTTACATCTATTTTTATTTTATATGCTTCCAGTTATTATTAACTCTCTATCTAGATACAAACCATTCTTCTCTACTGAAGTTACCCTATGAAGCATATATTAAATTCCTTGGTACTGCATAAAAACCAGGCTCAATCAGTTTTCAAATATCATTAACCTAGAATATAACTGCTATCTTACATCCATAATGGTTAAGTTAATTTTAACTCTTTTTATCCTCCCAGTATTTTATCGAAAGCATCTTGCTTCTCATAATTACCATACTCTGGTAAATACCTTCTTACCATTGATTTTAAATCATTAGGTTTTTCCTCGTTTAGTAGATATTTTGCAAGCATACCATCTAAACAACCTACCCCATAATATTCATACTTTTATTTTATCTACTATCAAACTTCCAGTTTCCATGCCACCTTTGGCTACCATACCTCATTACCTCTTCCCCAAATTTCCTTAGCATCTTTTTCCAATTCCAAACTGATATTATAATCTTTTGTTAAATGGGTTTGGGTAATAAGACCAAACCCACATCCATATAAGAGGGGATTGCTTATTTTAAACTCTTATTATATGAGTAAATCCATCAGTTTCGTAGTCATTAGAAAGAAACCAGTTGCTTTTGCAACAGGTATTTAGCTTTTAACTCTCTTTTTTCTTATTGAGGGTATATCTTAAGCTTTCCATTATCTAATTCCTTTCAATACCTGATGAATAAAGTACCTAGAATATCCATACTTAAGAGATATTTTCTTTATACTAAGACCCTTTTCTTTATGGTCTATCATTATTAAATTCCTTTCTTTATCAGAAAAAGTATGTATATAATTAGAACCCCTAAAACCTAACTCATAGTTTATGCCAAATTTTCTACCTTTAACTGCTCTTAGTTAGGGCATCATTATCAGTTTTTTATACCATTTATATAATCAATATCATACCCATTTATTATATTACCAACCAAGTTTCACATACCAACCTATATATAAAAACCTCTTTTCTAAACAAGTATATTATAAATACCCATTAGTTTAATGTCAACCTCTTTCTCCACATTATTAAATCACAGAAATAGAAGTTACCTTCCTACCATGGCCTTTCCCTTTAACTCCTACCCTTTAAGAGAGAGTTAGTTACCCCTTTAATATATAATATCCATACCTTTTATATTTAATATTTAGTTATTCATCTTTCAAATCCTCTAAAATTACAGAAAATGCCAATCTTTTTGCTATATATGCATAATCTATATTATAGGCAACCAGGCTTTTTTACACCTACTTAGTTTACGTATTCCATTAATCTCCAAGCTAAATAAATATCATTACCGGAAATGCTATTAAAACTAACTTTTTTTATAGCAAATATGTAATACCTTCTCTCCTTTACCATTCTGACGGATAAGGAAATCATAATACATAGAGCAAGGAATACGTTTTCTACCACCATAGTATAAGGTATCATAATGATCAAATATTGGTATAATTGCTTTTCTTGTATCTGGGTCTCTCTTTAAAAGACGAACTAAATCTTTTATTAATACTTCACCCATTCTCTCATTGTATGTGTAATCGAACATACCCTTTCATCAAAAATTGTTCCCATAAATCTTTTTCTTAATTTCCAGTTTTTCCTCCTGTTTATATCATTATATTCTTTCTTTTAAATCCTGCATCTGCCCATTCCTTTAATGAACAAAAGCTTATATTACTCTAAAAAACTACTTAAATTACTTAAAAAGTAGTAATTTCTCATTCCTTTCTGTCCCTATCGCTTTGGGCTTTCTCATGACCCTTTCACCCTCTCTCTGGCCCCATTCATACCCTCTATCACTTTCCTGTAATTTATAAATAGCTACATATGCTTTACATTCATCATTTAAAGAATACATTTATCTGCTATCACGTCTCTAGTCTTCTACATGTCAGTCTGGGAGTCAGAGCCAACCTCTTTACATCCTTCAGCCAACCACCATTATAAATGTATGTCTCCCAAACTTTCAAAAGATGCCGAGTAGCTATTGCTTCGCTATCAGGAGTATAAACAGAGTAATGGCACTTGCTAGCTTACTCAGTTACCTCAGTTACTCAATTACAAATGTCTTTTTAAAAAATCTATAAATTCAACAGTTTAGCCCAATTTAGTTTCTTTACTAAACACCTACCATAATCAAAATCTGGGTCTACCCATGCTTTACGTATTTTTATAAACACATTGTATGCTACTGCAACTCCACTATTTGCACTCCCCTTATCAAAAGTAACGGTTTGAATCTTATAAAGCCTGGCTCACCCTCTCCCATGCCTCTAGAAGAATTCCTAACGTCAATATTCTCCTATTGCTTAAGCCCTCTATTTATTCCAATCCTACATATAATTATTTTTTTTAATTATTTACTACACTTAGTTTTGCCTCCATAAAATTGAGGTTGCCAAGCAGTTTTTTAAAAAGAATAAACTAAATAATTCATAAAACCCATTCAAGGGATTATAATCCTTACATATACAGAGGTAGCTTTTTACTATTGGCCTTCCCTAAAATCTATTTCTTTAATTATTACTTAGTTTTAAAGTTTCTACATTTACATTTGCTTTCCTGCTTTATTAGTTTCATATATTTTCCTCATAAATAGAAGTTTTTCTCATTTTCATGAGGGTATTCATTACTATAAAAACCTGGTTATAAAACTATCTTAATCATACTCTGCTCTATCCTCTCTGCCCAATCAGTTAACTTAATATATATTTCCTACACCCTATTCTAGTACTCTGGGAAAAGTTTTACCCAATTGCCATTACCAAATAAACTCTTGGCATCTATATTTTTAATATATCTTCTTGGCAATATATTAGAATACAAAAGTAGTTAAAAGATCCTGGCATCCTCTGCTTGTTCCTCATTTGCATTTGCTATGGCTTAATACCTGTGTTATTCTTTCTAGTTGTTAATCATTATTCCATCCATAATCACGATATATAGATACTACTTCATTTCAATCCTTTCTGCCTAATTCCTCAATAACCCTACCAATAAAATCCTTTAGGATAACTTGGTTCTTTGGGTTATTTATATCTAAAGGATAATCTGGTAACCTTTCTATCTCTTTATACCCAAGTATCGTTTCCCATCCCAGTATCATACATTTAGATATACGTTGCCTCAGTCACCTTCTACCCACACTTGCTTTTATACCCCTTGTGCCCACCATTTTGAGTGCTTATAACCAAAAAAGTTGTCCAAAGGTTAATTTCTCGGGTCTAGAAACATGTACTCCCAATGAATTACACATCCTGATTACATCGGTAGAACCCTCCATACATAAATTAGCAAGTACATCTTCTTGCTTTACAAAATAGTTTGGGTTGTTAAGGTATACCTTGAACATAGCCCATATCATCTCTATTGGTTTCATTATTTAGTACACTCTTTATAAAGTTCTCTAATACGTTTTCTGGGTACTTCGAATTTCTCAACTGTTTTGGTAATAATTTCTTTTCGGTCTTTCCCTTTCCGAATCAAGCCTCGGATGTATTTCTTGATACCAACCGTATCTTCTAATACATCCAAATCTTTGTATTGATTCTTCTGTTCTAATTCTTTCCTTGTAATGTTCAAGTTCTGGGACATCTTGAACGCTTTAGTTCTGAATTTAATTCAATAATTTAGCATCACTTTAGGATAAGCCATAACTAATAATAAAGCATGGATCTCCGTTAGTACCCAATTGACTAACATCTATTGGTGTAAGTACATCATGTTTTGATTAAATCAGGAGATTTGTTTACACCTTCATTTTACAGCAAATGTATTATGTGTAGTAATATATAGGGTTATGAAGATAACCAATGTTATTAATAAATAGTTCCCTGAGTTTAGATAATTCTGGGCAAGATTCTGGGTCAGTAGTATCTTGTTGTAATTTGATCTCTAATCCAGATCCCCAATATAAACTAAATGAATGGGTATAAACATCCGGGGTATATCTCCAGTGTTTAATAGGGGTTACCCATGCCAAATCCCTGCAATTGAATACATGTTTGGGATTACTGGCAGGTGGGTTCATCCAATTTAATATTCGGTCTATCAGTTTCATTATATATTGTTATTTGGTTTCCTTAATAATATCCAGCAGTAGATACCTGATGCGGATATTTGTATTATTCTATATCCTTCCGATTGTAATTGTATTAATCGTTCATCAGTATCTTCCCTGATACATATAATTTTATCTTTATTCATAATGCCCGTATGCTTATTAGGATGTAATTATTTCCTCCTACGGAGAAAAGTAATTACTCATAGTACTTCTAGTTAACTCTGAATAAGGCTATGGTTAGGATGTTTCTTCCATAGTTTGTCTAATAAGATTACTTTCAATTCTTGTCTCTGATAATATTGCTTCCTATGTTTTCCATGCCTATCTAAATAATTACCAGGATAGTGAAGGTCATCAAGGTACACTTTCTTTTTCGATTTATCGGTTCTTAAATATGCTTGCAACTAAGTTAGGGGTTATTGTCTTTGGCTAATATTCCATCGTAATCAATATAAGTAATAAATCTATCAGTATAACTGTTAGTAATCGAATCATCATATATCTCTTTATAAGATATACAATCGGATTCCCAATTCCCATACCAAGGGTTTACCGGGTACCATCTTTACTACAGTTTTAGTTGAATAACCCTTTCTGGTCAGAATCCTCTCCATATCATAACATGGATATTTTTTAAGATTTCTATCTTATCTATTTTATCCCAATAACAATTACTAAATATTTAGTTAACCTAAAGTAGCTTTTAGTTTATTATTAGAGTTTTGTACCCTAAATAAGCAATTAAAAAGAGTTTTAAAAGTTTAATCTATTATGATGACTTACCTGTGTACTTATAACTCTACCATGGGTTTTTCTAAACTTACCTTTTTCTTTCCAAGAAAGCTTATCATCAAAAGTTTTTAGCAAAAATTACCAAAAATAGTTTTTTTAAAGAAGTTATTCCGTTGAGAATTGCTAGGAATACATTTTCTTTCAATCCTCATGTGGGTATTATTTCTAGAAACTCATCATAAAATTGCTATGAATAGTTATTCTATAAGCTTATACCCCTTTACCAATAAGATGAGTTCTTCTTGTTTTTATACAACAAAGCCTATTCCTAAGTATAATAAAGGTAAAGCAGTACTCCTTACATTTTCAGGCTTACACAGTTGCTGGCAGGGTATCTTCTTACCATGGCACTATGCCCATTTGTTATCAAATAAACCTGCCATATAATTCCTTGTTCATCATAGAGGCTTTGCAATCTTATCGAAGAGGCTTTTCTTCTCAAGAGTCACCACCAATTTAATATTCCTCTGGTTAGTTTTAATAAAAATTAGTTATCAATTTAGGCATATAAAAACCTTTAAATCTTTTTTAGTTTTTATTTCAAGAATATTACATTTCATCCATAGTTAAGCTTTTAACTACTTGGTTTACTTGCTATCTTTTACCTACCAAAAGCTTATTTGCCTTTAAAACTTATGGAATACCATCCTCCGGCAAAGCCCCAAAGAGCAGGCTTTACCCACATTTTTTAATGAATATATTCTGAGCAAGTTAAACAATCCCCCTTTCTTTTAAATCCTACATATACCCACAGAATATCTCCATAATAAGTCATATAATTCCACCTGGGCTTTCATATCCAATAGGCTAGTTATAACCCTTGGTTATTTACTTTTTTAATACTACCCAATCTCATTATAAACTCCTGCATTGTTTTTACCAATACACTTCTTTAGTTATACTTTCTACCTTTATATCGTTATCTACCTGGCTTGTATTTTTCTATAGTTACAACCCATCCTCAGTTATACCCTCATGCATTTACTACATTAAATCAGCACCCAATACACCAATATGGGGGGGCATCACCCTCCTTAAAAATCGGTTTATCATTATTTTGGGGTTACTTGGGCTATCAATAAAGATATTTGCATCCTCCACTCTGTTTCCGAAAAATTGTAAACCTTTCATATTACTTTTAATTATTAATTTTTTCCCCAGAGAGAGACCTTCAACTTCGGGTTCCTCTTCCAGGGATTTTTTGTTCTTATACTTATATAAATACTTATTGTATCTTTCAATTGCTTTATCCGTATACATCTGTGCAATATCTGGTAATCCATTACACCATGCAAGTATTCAAAACTACATCACGATGCCTATAATCCCAACCCTCTTCTTTAAATCTCCTACCTTGCAGTACATACTTTTATGGTTTTCATAAGATTCATATATATTAGTTTGCCTTAGTTAATCTTACCTTTAAATAAATCATATCTCTTTAAAGAAAGCTAATTCTAAATATTGCAATTCTATCTCACATCTACTTATTAGTTATTTATCCCTGCATAGATAATAACCTTTGCATAACATTACGATAATCAGCTCATCCTTTTAGCCAGCTTCTCTATATACTTTTGAAACCTTCCCTGGGCTATAAAACTTAAAAAAATGTATTACATATCTCTGCAAGCTTTTTACAATTTGCCCATTCTCGAGAATTACTTTCATTTATTTTACGAACTCCCCTATGCTTTAACTTTTATTAGTTTGCATATAAAAATATCATCCCCCCTTAGGCGTTAGCTGAAGGTACAAAGAAACTCTTCTTTAGCATTCTTTGTTGAAACTGGTACTGCTCTATGGCTTATTGCCTCCTCAGTAATGCAAGCCAACTGAAATTATCTACCCTGGTTATTTAATATTTCCTCAAATTAGCTTAGTTTATATATAATGCTTTAGTTAGCTCATAAATCCTATATTGTCACTCTGTTAATATTTAGCACAACAAGTAAGGGTTACCAAAACTTCGCCATTATAAATTCCCCAAATTATAAATAATATGGCAATAACTTTTTAGCAATCTGGCCAACATGAACCTCTTTTCATAAACTTCTATTTAAGTTATACTAATACTAGTTTTTTACTTAGTTTTTATACTTTTCTCCTACCCTTTATTAGTTAACCCTTTGCTTTTTATCCCTAATTAACTCTCTACCCTATCATGTCCTAATCTATATCTCTTTTTAGTTTCTTTAACGTATCTATGAATATGGGTTATATTGTATTTCTGTTTTAGTTCCTTTATAGTAACACCGTTTAAATAATCTTTATTAAGATTAAGTATATCCTTTCTAGATATGGGTACTTTACCTTGAGGTCTAAATCTATTATCCCTGATACACTGTTGTATATTTTCTTTCTGTGTACCCCAATAAAGATTAGTATGTATATTATTGCAAGGGTTATTATCTTTATGACATACATGAGGTTTACTCTCTGGGTTAGGTACCCAAGCTAAGGCTACTAATCTAGAAGCCTGAATCCTTTTATGTTTATTACTATCTCTTAATATATGATATATCCTACCCCGATTGAGGGTACCTTTTAATAACATCCATACTTTTCTTTTAGGGTAGTATCTATATAACCTACTTCTCTTAGAAATATAATAATCTCCACCCTACTATATTAGAGATTAACTTTCTTTTAGATATCACCTGATTTCTTCTCATACTTTTCTTTATTTGCAGAGGGATTATCTTTAGAACTCTTCATCATAGAATCTAATACTCCAGAATACACTTCATCATATTGTTTACGTTGTTCCCTTGTAAATTCCGTACATCTTTGCCTTTCGACATCGCATTTGAATAATGCTCTACCGGAAGGAAGACCATCCCTTTGTACTACTATCTCAGCTCGAAGAATATTATCTTCTTCTGCTCAATAGCTTATAAATTATGGCAACCTCAGACATAACAATGGATACTAAACCAATATCATTCTCATCACAACAGTTGTTTCTATGCTTTTTACCTTCAATAGTTGATGGGTTAGCTCCATATAATATCTACGCACCTGGGTTTTTGGTTTGTGTTTATTTGCTATACATTAGATATCCTTTCGAAATCTTCTCTATCACCATTGTATGCAGCTTACCAGCGTAGTCAACCATAAGAACTTTAATATCGATTCCTTGATTACGAAGTTGAATTATCTTTTCCCTTATATAAGTGGTATTAGTAATCATTGCTGGTACACGCTCAACCACTAATTCAACTCCAAACCTTGCAAGTTTCCTTAAATGCTTTGCCTCAAGTTTATCATATTCACCCGAGTATAATTCCTTCTTGGTTTTATTAATATTATTATTAAACGGCCTATGGCCTGCTTCTACCATTTTCCGTATCAATATATAATACTGACTTCTTCATTCTGAGATAACCTCTTGCAAGGTTTACCATAAAGAAGGTTTTCTTTGCCTTGGGTTTATCTAGTATCACATTAACAGAATGCTCTGGATAACCTCCTGCATTAGTTAGTTCATTCAACTGCCTAAATGGGCAAGGTATAACTGAAGGTTCTGATTGTCTTCTAAACTGTCTCTCAGTAATATCCCGAATCATATATAAGGGTTCATCCTCTTTCTTAGGTTTACTTTTCTGATACCTTTCAATCTTCCTAATATTCTCCTTCATACAGCTTGGTTCATCCAAATCATAATCATTTGTTTCTTCATCTCAACATATTGGGACTATATATATCTTTTTTTTAAATCAACTGTTATATGGTATTACTTTATTAGCTTTGTTATATTGGGTATATCATCTTTAGTTACCAAATCCACATAGGTTTTAGATTCTAGTAACTCTTTTAATACTTCCTTTGTATATTCTCACATTCTGCCTTGCTTCAAAATATTTATATACCCTCAAGGCAGGGTTCTCATGAGAACTAGTTAATTGGCTTAACTTTTAGTTACCAATCCTCCTCCTTCCTTATCTTTTAAAACAAACCTGAGTATCTCGAACTGAAACTCAGGAGAAAAACTGAATTTGATGTTGTCTTTAAATTTCTTCATATCTATATTGCAATATTATATAAACTAATAGATTTTGATAGTACCGAGATAGTTCTGAGCATGTTGACATCTATCTAGAAACTACTAATCCACTACCTTAAGCTCCAGATTATTTAATATTATTATTTTATATAAGAAAAAATACTTATATTTGCATAACGAATATTTAAAAACATGGGAAAAAGTAAAGGAAATAATGGCTCAGAGCTTCATAGATTAAAACCTATGCAGGAATATGATGAAGCTACATTCAACAGACTTTATAAAGTCTGTAAGCCAGTAATCAGAAATCTTACCCGTCAGATTGATTATAAACGGTTTAATCTTACACCGGATATTATCCAATCTTATTTCTGGGATAAGATGTTATTTGTTTTCAACAAATACTATGGTGAATGTACTGAAGAACATCTTAAAGCAAGAATCCTTGCATCACTTAGTACATTCAAAAAATAAATTAAGCTTGCCTCTGCATATTGAATAAAGAGTATAATCAAAGCCTCTTTAAACTCGATGACTTATTCGACAATGACAAAGAATTAGAGGATGATACCGAAGAAGAGAAAGCTAAATCAGAAATGCTTGATATGATGTATACTTATATGAAGGATAAGCTTTCTCCAGGGGCCTACATTTTTGTTTTTTGTTATCAATTACCCTCCCCTTTTATCAAGGAAAGGCTTGAAAATAGTACTCGAATAACTAATATAATGCTTATCGAATTTTTCGAAATGCCTATACTAATAATCTAAACAAATGCTTTACTTGTTATTAACACAAAGCTTCCCAGTCCCACCACTTTTAATAAAACAAAGGGTTGCAAACAATGCTTTTACCCAAACAATACAAATACTACTTTACTACTAAATAACTAATAAGTTAGCAGTACTCAGAGATTCAGAGAATTCTTTTCTGATAGCCTCAATTTGACTATCAATGTATTGCTTGATATTTAACTTAGTACCCGATTCATCTACTACTGGAAAGCCTGAATTTATCTGTTCTACTCTTTTCACTGATTCCCTCATCATACTCTGAGCAGCAGTAGTATAAGGGATTTCTTGAAACTTACCTTGATAGGGTACGATAGCAAAGTTCTCATTTCGTTTGGTCATTGCATCAGTACCCTTACCATATACTCCGATAAGAACAACGGAAGTTTTATTATTAGAGTAATAAGGGCAAGCACTCTCTACCATCTCTAGAAGATTGCTATAGGTCATATCGTAATTAGAATATACATCATTATTAATGATATCCGGTGTACGATTCTCCTCTTCATTAATCGGCACAAATATATCCAGAGACTTTTTAAACAAGGTGTAGAAGCTTTCGGAGGATTCATTCCAATAAGCTACAAAGCTCTACTGGGTTATATTTCTACAGGTTCGGAGATAGTAGTGTGTACTGCAAAGAGTAATACCTCTTCCGTTGAACCTTGGGTACCTTGGATGTTCTCAATGGTAAGGGTTTGTTCATCAGATATAAATACATACCCATCCCTTGAAATACACCCAAAGTTTACATCTGGCAATTCCCCATATTCTGAAGCCTTTGCCATATACCTTGCCATAATCCTATCCTTGATTACATTGGCATACTTACTTCCAGCAACTCCCTGAGGAGATACCACTAACTTGTTACCATTTATGGTAGCTGAGCCAAATCCACAGAATGGCCCTAAACCAGAAGGAGCAGCAATTGCCTCTGCTGCTTCCTTTGATTTAATAATACCTTCATACTTAAAGTACGTCTTCATTGTCCTTAGTATTTTTAAATTGATTTTTCTGTTCTGACATGTCTTTAAATGCTTCACTTACATCCTTGAACTTTAAGGTTAACAATTTAAAGAGTATTCTCCATATACTATACCGTTTCTTAATACCATGTATTTCACAGATGTGTCCATATATACTATCTACTTCGAAACAGTAGCATATTACCATAACCGTTATTGATACCACTATTGGGTTCATCCCATAGGGTTCCCCAATAGCTTTACCAAGTACAAATTGTTAAATATAACAGGGCATAAATCTACTATTTTGTTTAGAGTTCTTCTTCCAGCTCTATTTTCAATTTCGATTTTCTGTTAACCTACTTGCCGATAACCCAAACCATAAATCTGATAGGATTAGAATTATTGCAAGAATTATCATCCATCTCAAATCATACAGGCTGGTACACTCCCAATATACCCAATAATGCCTAATAAGTAGTTGTTGGGTTTCCTGTTTTATTCTATCATTAATCTCTACTGGTTGCTCTACCATTTTGCCAGTTAATATTTGTTTCAGCACAATACAATGCTTCTCTGGGGCCTCAACAGCTCCCATTCTAACTTTAACTAACACCCCAAAGGCCTGCATCTACCATGAACTTAGCTCTGTTATCTACCATCATTCAAAGAGCCTCACCAGTAGTAGCCTTACAAATTCTACAACCAGCCACTCACCTCAGGTGCTCATGTTTACTTTTACCAACTCCCCTTGGCTCACTATCGATTCAGTCTATTGTCTGTCACACTTACAGCTAGCTACTGCAGCTAACATCCCTTTAGTGCATATTAGCTCAAGGCAACTGGTGCTGCAGCAATCTCCAGTCATTACTACATCTTAGTGGCAACCATCACCTGCCACAGTGTTATGTCTAGCCTCCCGTTTGCTACACAAATTTCCCTCACAGGCTAGCTTCCCTCGCTTCTCATCACAGTGTGTTACCACCTCATTACATTCCCATTTTCATTTCCCTCAAGTAACTCTAGAAGAAATTTCCATCCAGCCACATTGGTTCATACCGCATGGTTATCATCTATCTGGCCTTCCACAATGCCCAGCCTAGTTTCTTCCACGCATGCTAGCCTACATCCGGTGTTACCATCTTTAATTCTATCTATATACCACTGACCATTAACTACCAAATAGCTCTAAGCAGTTTGCCAGGCAGAGTATATCCCCGCCCCATTTCCAGCCATACATAACCATTCTACATAGCTTCCCCAGTTTCTCAATTACCCTTACTGCTAATCATCCCCACAATGAACATGTGTATCTCTTTACTCAGTTTCTTTCTTATTAATAACTGGTGACATGTTTGGTTTACTAACAGCAATTGCCATATACCTGCAGCCTCACCAGTACTACTTCAATCATACCCACACCTTCACAGTCTCTCATCCAGTGCCACATTTTAAAACTTGTTACCATAACCATTAAAGAAATAAACTTTATCAATAAGTTTCTTAAACAAACTTTATTATCATCAATTGTTTCTACAAATATAGTTTCCCACCAGTTGTCGGCCTCAGCACTCATTCGCTACAGGTGGTATGTTTAGACATCCCATACTTCTAGCCATCCCCCAACTCCCCAAATTGGTGTACATCTTACCTTATGAGCAATCTTCAGCTTATCACAACAAAGGAGCTTTTGCTCTTTACTCAAATCCCTCCAAATCCTCAAAAAGAAGTGCCTAGGCTTTCAAAATCTCCTAAGCTTTAATGAAATTTCTCACCATAACAGTTGCAAGGGCTAGCCGTTAACTACTCACCGTTACCCTCATACATGTTGCCCTACCACGCTACTACTTTCCCTTAGTTTAGCCAGTTTTAGTTTCTCCAGCCAATAATTTCGTCTAAGTCAATAATATGCCTCACATAATCTCTACAATCAGTACTTAGTCTACCTTTAGCCAGGGGCCTCCGACACAAAAACAATAAGTCACCTGCCTATATATTACAAAACGAACCACTTCTCAGCTAGCAACCCCAGCCTTACTGCTATCACCAAGCATTCACTACCTTGTTCACAGTTACTCTTCACCCAATCTGGCTTGGCTGCCACCCCTCACTGGCATCATATACCTCAGATAATCAAATTGATTTTACCTGGGCTTACCAACTCGAGTTTTTAATAGTTACCACTCACTACGGCCAAACCCATACACAGTATACATGGAGTAATCCTTTGTAAGTCTACAGTTTCCCTCAAATTTTCTGTAGCTTCAGCTGGTATATCCATACCTGTTGCCTAAAGGGTGCTTTACTACATACACTGAACAAATCAAAAGTCATTATCTGTCATATACTTTATCGCTCATACTGGCTAATACTACTCAAAGTCGTGGCTACCTTTTACCCAACCATCATAACTATCAGTTTTTGTAATTAGGTTTAATAAGAAGTTAACCCATTAGCTTCACAATTATTTTCATAACTCAGTTACCTCTTTATTTTAAAAAAGAGGCAATCAATACTTCAGTTCTTACTTTTACTTAGTTACTGGTTAAAGTCAGCAATTCTCCCCTTGGTATTATCCAAAGCTTTAGATAACTCTTGAGTTTATCTATCGTGAGAAAGTAGAACCCATTAAAGGTTACTTCCTGCCCATTTCTGTGCATCTATAGTGTTCCCATAAGCTAAAGGGCATTTCTCCGAGGAATTGCCAAAGGAAATTGAGATACATATCCGGAGCCTTATCTATATCAATAATGTCCAAGATATTCTCAATATCCTTTGTAATGTAATCTTCAAAATGCTCTCCACAAATTTCTAGAAACCTCTCTAAGATGCCTTTGCCATTTACCTTATAGGTATCTTGAGCTTTATACTCGAATGGCAAAAAGTCGATTAGATTTTTGAGGTTTATCATTATACAATTTCTTTTACGGTTAAAGTCAATTGTGAAGCATTTTCGAATACTGGTAAATTAAAACCGGGGTCTTCATAATCATGGTTAGGTTCTGATACCGTAATAGAATATCTGTAACCAGACTGATAATTATTGTTCTGAATATCCAAAGAGAAGTCAAAGCCATTAGCCTTATCTATTATTACAATTACCTACAGTCACCAGTTAGTTTACATACCAACCATTTACAAGGGACGTTAAGAGTACTGCGTTTGATTGGTAATATAGTTGTTCAGAACCCCTTTAGTCTTTTATTCCAAATTAAACTAACTGTTTCAATTCCTTTTGTCACCATAGGCAGATAGTTTCAGTGTTTTTAAATATAAATTTAGTTATATGGTAGTTAATCCCACTAGCTATAGGTTTATCTATTGCTATAGTATATCTGATAACCTTACGCTCCACCCTATCTAGCTGCCTGGGAATAGTTATTGCATAAATGCTAGCTATAATTTAGTTTTAGCTATCTCTGCAGCCTTATAAGGCTCTCACCAGCTAACATCCATCTCTAGATACCCAACCTGCCCTGTAGTTTAACCTTCAAACTGTTAGCTCATAGCCTTTGGCACAAATTATATACCCTCTACACTAATTCAGGGAGGGTTAACTGCCCACCATCTGGCTTAATATACAATACAGAAGTTTTTCTATCACATTCATAATCGGCTTTTAGCTTTATTTACCCCATCAACCAAATATAAAACCAAATCCTTGTTAATTGCTACTCCCAAGCTCTTTACACCTCAGAGCACCCAGGGACCATATACCCCCATTCCAGTTTAGTATGTCACACACATTATTAAAGTCATTGCTATGTACATCCTCTATGCTACAATTCATTACTTACATACTAGGGCTTCTCACATTTCAAATTGCTCACACACAGTTAGGGCAAACGCTACCACCAGCGAAATACCTCCTGCTAAGCAGGCTTAATTTGAAGCCTCCAACACTACCAGTCACGTTTGCGAGGCGTTATCTACTAAGCAGCTATCGCTGTCAAATATGGCACCCACCATCTATCTTTCAACCGTCAATCATACCTTCTGCCGTTAGGGCAGGCTTCCCTGCCATATCTACAATATTACTTACCACACCGTCACAAAATACGGGGTGGCAATTGCGAGCCCTCCACAATTCAAGTTATAGTTTCTACCTTAGTTTTGCTCCTGGCTCAACCATTGTTTTTACCCAAAGGCAGGCCTCTGGAGCAGCATTTATTTACCACGGCCTGAAGTGACGGTGGGCGGCCCGGTTCCCGGCTTTATTGAGGTATTTCCCATGGAGCAGACCGATCAGTGGCTCCCCAGTGATGTGGTGGCCCCATTCTGCCCACTTTCCGGGGACGGTCCACTTTATGAAACTGGAGTTTGGCCCTTTGAAGACGACGCGTCCTTCTCAGCGCGGCCGGGGCACGGCTCTACCAGAGGCTCTGCCCAGCCATGGGGCGGCAAGCTGTGGGGAGCGCAACGGCCTGAACTGCTGGCAGAACAGTGCAGGACACCTGCCACTGGTGTTAGCTGATCTTCTGCTGCCAAAGAGGGTGTCCCTGCCACTGATAAGGCAAAGCTGCTGAAGGAGATCTTCCTACCGCAAGTGATCAATGTTGTCAAGACCTGATCAACAGCCCAAGCCGCCATGCACGACTTCATGCAGCATTGGAAGATAAGTAGCTGGTGTGCGATTTTACCTGGCAGCGAGGCTGCATGCCTGAGCAATACGTAACCGGAACGAAGTGTTTGA
>VOFC01005450.1_pt1 | contig 26364 bp, 39 predicted proteins | sample 5384161 | NCBI WGS metagenome assembly VOFC01 (sample SAMN12384722, study PRJNA508395) | human gut metagenome | isolation source: healthy gut B | host: Homo sapiens | reverse complement strand
TATAGTGCCGACGGAACGAAACTGGAGGTCATCCATGCGATGGGAGATTCTATCACCACCACTGATTATTGTGGTAAAGCGATCTATGAAAACGGAAGTCTCGACAAGATTCTTCTCGATGGTGAAGGTTTTGTTTCTTTCGCGGACGATGTTTCCTATAGTTATCATTTCTTCTTGAAAGATTACTTGGGTAATGTTCGTGTCGTATACAATGAAGATCGTGAAGCGGAAGAGGTGAATCATTACTATCCGTTCGGAGGAATCTTGGCTTCATCCACCCCTTCGGTTCAGCTTTACAAGTACAACGGAAAAGAACTGGACAGAAAAAGGTGGTCTGGATTGGTATGATTACGGGGCGCGGATGTATGATCCGGTATTGGGAAGATGGCATGTGGCAGATCCGATGAGTGAAAAAGAATTATTCAATTACTCCTTACGGGTATTGTTTAAATAATCCGGTGAAGCATATTGATCCTGATGGCAAGCAAGTCATCCCCGTTCCATCCCCTCTTCCTCTACCATTCTATTATCCTTTGACGAACACGCAATCTTATAGATTGCCTTCAGATCAACAGATAATGAGACATACATCAGGGGAAATTTGCGGAATTAGGGCAGATTATAAATCATACTCCTAAAATGTCTTATGCCTTTGGAACTCTTTTATTTTATCAGGCAAAGAATGCGATTAGTCCTGAATATGAGCACCAAAGAAAAAAAGAGACAGGAGGAATAAAGAAGGATTGGACAGGAATCAGGCGAATGTGGCGGAAAGTATTGATACTAACGTGTTAGGGATGATGCCTAATGGTGATCCGGCTCCGAAAAGAGATCCTAAAAGATAAAAAGAGAATAATAAAAAAGTTGGGAAAAAAAGTAATAATAGGGTTAGCTATAGATAGAACATATATGGAATTAACAAATCCTGATCCCACTCAAGATGCTTATGAAACTCATACAAATCAAGTTGAAGGTAGAGAAGAATATTCAACAGATTATGTAGGGGATATTTATAATTGGATAAAAAACTATTTAAATAAAAAGCAATATATGGGAGATATTTTTATATTAATATTTAAGAGAATTACTATTTTTAATAGTATTTTAATGATAATTCATTGCTTATTCCATCCTGATTTAGGAGAATTTGAATATATGTTTATTGTTATAATATTATTACTAATTTCATGGATTGCATGGCTGACAGGCAAGATGTTAAACTTTTTGTCAAGGAATAAAGGTCTGAAAGAAAAGAAAACTGAAACAAATAATATTGTTAAATCTTTTTTGTTTGAAATTTAGCCGATATAGATGTGATATATGCAATTTTTTTTTGCAATATATTTGGTCTTCTATAGTCACGAAAAAGCAATAGTTTATTTAATATTACTTCTGTTTGGACTATATCTTGGAAACAAAATAGCAATAAGAGCTAATCAATATATAGTAGATCAAGCAAATAAAAATATTACCCTTAAAACCTCAACATTATTACTCTGATGAATAGCTAAAGTTTAGTGCACTCACATCAGGGTATATAAACTACAAGATGAAATATGGTAAATAAATGAACTTTAACGACGAACTTATTATTATATGAGATATCTATTTATAGCAATATATAAAAAGTCACTACTATGGTTTAGCTTTATGATGATTCCCTATTGTATTTTTTTCCTCTTTTTTATTTGAGTATCCTGCTTTAAATATTTATTATTAGGGTAATACTTGCAATTGCGTTATCTATTATAGCGATAGGGGAATGATGAGTTATCTATTCCCTTATATAGAGATACTCAAACAGCCATTAAAGGGAAAAAGGTCTTATTCGGGCATTATATTTGAAATCTGATAAAATAATAACGCGATTATATTGTTGTTTTCTTGTGGTATATATAGCTTTTTCTATTGAATATAAGTCTACATTATACAATTATCTGTTATTGCTTTTAATAGGATTATTTCTTGGATATAAAATAACCATGAAAGCGGAGAAATATACTTTTAGAAGAGATTAATAAGAAGAAACAAGAACGTAAAATGAAGCAAGCCAGCAAGAAAGAATCTCATATTCGCTAAGAGGACAAGAAATTAAAACAAATAGTGTGTTTAGAGTTATGCTGCAACAGACACTCAATCAAAAATTAGCGAAGAACATAATGCTTATGATATATTTGAACCTATTAAAAATAAATTAGATGACGTCTTTTGGAAAATTGGTAAATATCTTATATATATACAAAACTTGCTGTATATTCTATGTTTTATAAAAATACTATTCTCGTTGTTTTTCTATGAGTATGAGCCTTCTTTTTATGAAGGACATGGCTTTTACTTTACCATTATTATTAGCACTGATTGTAATACCTATTATAAAAAGAATATAAAATGAAAGATTCTAAATTCAGATATTATTTATGTTATTATTCTCACCTGTGCTTTTTCTATAGTTTTTGGGGATATTTTTTTTTATATTAATTATTTTGCATCTTCTTGGCATGGAAATGAATGCGTATTTGGGTTACTTATTCTTTCTGTTATTTGATTATGGGGAGGAAGTGCTATTGCATTATCTGCAACTAGTTATATGAAAAAGATAAATCATGAGGAATTGGGGAAAAAGCAGAATTCTAAAGATTCTTAGTGTCCTAATATTCCAAATAATTTACCCTGATATAAGTTGACTAATCACCAATTTATATCAGGGTAATTTTTTTATTTCTTATAAACCAACTTACTCGGAACTCCCTCCCCGAACAAATTATCACCCAGCGTCGTAATCTTATTTCCGGTAGCCAACACATAGCGAAGATTATCGCATCCCATAAAAGCACCGAATTCGATAGCCGTTACACTGGCCGGCAGCTCCAGCGTGCCGCAAAGGCGACCGCAGTTGCTAAATACCCGCTGTCCGATAGATTTCAGATTATGAGGTAATTTCATATTCAACAGATACTTCTTCTGTGCGAAAGTGAAGTCGGGGATAGCTGTTGCGTTCGTTCTGGAAATATCGACAGAAACGAGGTTCGGCATATAATCACGGATAAGTTTGAAGTCGGCGTTATCCAGTTTCCCTTCAACGGTGAGGAAGTTGATGTCTCTGGGTTGCAGACCGGATTTCAGGATTTCTTCTTCCAGTTTACCCATTGCTCCCACTTGCAGAGTAGTTTCTACCGGTTCCCCCTCGATAAACGCAAAGTTTTGCCATCTGTCTTTGTAGCGGTAAGAGTCGCTGCTGCCCAGCGGAACGAAAATAGCGGTAATGCTGTCCGCCAATGCCTCCGGCAGCAGGTTAGGAGCTATCTTCTTCCGGATCTGACAGATTTTCAGATTCTCACAGCCTTTGAAAGCAGCGTCTTCGATATTCTTCGTTTTCTCGGAGAGGATCACTTTCTCCAGTGTGGCTTTACCTTTGGTCACTCCGCCTACGACATTCGAGAAAGCATAAGCAGGGATGAAGTTCGGCATATAAATGTAGAATTTTCCATTGGGATAAGTACCGGCTTTCCCGGTGTACATCTTGATGTCTGCATTCGAAATGTCCAATACTTTCAGGTTGGGAAATTCATCACGCAGATGTCTGAAGTCCTCGGCATTTATTTTACCTGTCAAAGTGAGGTGGGTGATACTGTTGGCTTCATCTTCCGTCATCATGGAAATCAGCGTTCCGGGCTTACTTACATAATACGTCTTACTCACTTGGGCGGCGGCTCCTAATGCATTAGCGGCCAGTAAGAAACTTATCAGTAGTTGTCTTATTTTCATAATTTTGTAGATTTGTTCTGACAAATATAGGAAAAATAGAGAATACATGATGTTTTTTTATGTTTTATATCTAATTTTGTAGCCGGATTAACAAATTGTAAAAATGGAGGCAGACAACATAGATGGGAAGAAAGAACCCAAAAAGACTTCCTGTGTGGGCATGTATCTCGCTGTTTATTGTGGTACTTTTCATATTTATTGGATTGTATGGGACACTGGTTAGCGGAGGCTTGTCGTTGGTTCTTGGAGTGGAGGCTCGTCATCCGGGAGTAGTAGGGTATATTTTCGTGGAAGGCCAGTATGCTTTTGGCTGTTCTTACTGCTGCCGTAATCTTGCTTCGTCTCGAACGTCGTCCGTTTTCTGATTTGGGACTTTCTTTAAAAGGACATGCCAGTGGACTGTGGTATGGACTTCTGATGGCAATCTTGCTCTATTTGCTGGGTTTCGGAATCTCTGTTGTTTTGGGAGAAATAGAAGTCACCGGTTTTCAGTTTAAGCCGTTGGATTTATTGGGGTCGTGGGTGTTTTTCCTGTTAGTGGCGTTGTTTGAAGAGATTCTGATGCGCGGCTATATCCTCGGACGTCTGCTTCATACTAATATGAATAAATTTCTGGCGCTCTTCATCTCGTCGGCATTATTCGCGTTTATGCATATCTTTAATCCAGAAATAGCTTTCCTACCGATGCTTAATCTCTTACTTGCCGGTATGTTGCTGGGTGCTTCCTATCTCTATACCCAGAATCTGTGTTTCCCTATCTCTCTTCATCTTTTCTGGAATTGGATTCAAGGTCCGATTCTAGGTTATCAGGTGAGCGGAAATAATTTCACGACGAGCATGCTGACTTTGCGTATGCCCGAAGAAAACGTACTGAATGGCGGAGCCTTCGGTTTTGAAGGCTCGCTCATTTGCACAGTACTTATGATTGTCTTTACGATTCTGATCGTGTGGTGGGGAGAAAAAAAGGGAAGCAATCAGTCTTGCTGGTACCCCGATCATACTAAGCTGAATCCGTTTCCGGTCATAATCTACATTCATCACCCTGACCATGACGTGCTGATGGATGGACACCACTTCTGTCGGATCGGAAATGAACCGTTCCGCTAATTGCGAGAGAGGCGTACAAGACCGTTCTCCTTAATTCCTATATCGACAAACGCCCCGAAATTGGTGATATTGCCTACGATGCCCGGAAGAATCATCCCTTCGCGCAAATCGGCTATGGTGCGTACGTTCTTGTCGAACTCGAAGACTTTGATAGCCTTGCGCGGGTCACGTCCCGGCTTGTCGAGCTCCTGCAGAATGTCCTGTAAGGTAGGCAGGCCGACGGTAGGAGTGATGTAGGCGGAAATATTAATCTTCCGGCGAAGTTCCTTGTCGGCTATCAACTCGTCGATGGTGCATTTCAGGTCTTTGGCCATTTGCTCTGCGATGTGGTAACTTTCCGGATGCACGGCAGTATGATCCAATGGGTTCTTTGCTCCGGGAATGCGAAGGAAGCCGGCACACTGCTCGAAGGCTTTGGCGCCCATGCGGGGCACTTTCATCAGTTCCTTGCGCGAACTGAAAGCTCCGTTCTCTGCCCGGTAATTGACAATGTTTTGAGCCAGTTGGGGGCCCAGACCGGATATAGATGTGAGCAGATGACTGCTTGCCGTATTCAGATTTACACCGACCAGATTCACGCAATTCTCTACCGTCTGATCGAGCGCTTTCTTCAGCTTCGTCTGGTCTACATCGTGCTGGTATTGGCCCACATACCCGATGGATTTAGGATCTATCTTCACTAATTCTGCCAACGGATCCATCAGGCGGCGGCCGATGGAGACTGCCCCACGCACCGTTACGTCGTAATCCGGAAACTCGTCACGAGCAATTTTGGAAGCCGAATAAATGGAAGCCCCCTGTTCGCTGACTACAAACACGGGTATCTGGCGGTCGAAACTCTGACTGTTGATGAAATCTTCTGTCTCCCGGCTTGCCGTTCCGTTGCCGATGGAGATGGCTTCTATCTGGTAGGCCTCAATCATCTTGCGGAAGTTTCGAAGCAGCCTCGCCGGTCTTGTTGATCGGAGGATGCGGATAGATATTCTCATTATGCAACAGATTGCCTTGCGCGTCGAGACAGACAACTTTACATCCCGTACGGAATCCGGGGTCGATGGCAAGCACCCGTTTTTGTCCCAATGGCGGGCGAGAAGAAGTTGGCGGAGGTTTTCGGTGAATACGCGGATTGCTTCATCGTCGGCTTTCTCTTTGGATTGGGCGGCAAATTCTGTCTCAATGGAAGGCTTGAGCAGCCGTTTGTAAGCATCCGTTGTGGCTTCGCCCACTTGCCGGCTACATTCGTTGTTGCCACGTACGAACTGACGTTCCAGGCGTTCGATACATGCCTCGTCGTCCGGGATTGATAGATACTTTTAGCAACCCTTCCGACTCTGCCCGGCGGATGGCCAACAGACGGTGGGACGTGCAACGTTTCAGTGGCTCGGAGAAATCGAAATAATCGCGATATTTCGCTCGCTTCTTCCTCTTTTCCTTTGACTAGTTTGGCCGTAATCTCTGCCTGGCGCCCGAACTGGTTACGTACCGCGTTACGGGCACGCTCGTCCTCGTTCACTTGCTCTGCAATGATGTCACGCGCGCCTTTCAGGGCGTCTTCCACATCTTTCACTTCTCCTTTCACAAAGGAGGCAGCCTTGGTACTAAGATTGTTTTCCCGTTGCAACAGCAGGATGGTGGCAAGCGGCTCCAGTCCCTTTCTGGCGGGCTACTTCAGCACGTGTCTTCCGCTTGGGTTTATAGGGAAGATAAATGTCCTCCAGTTCCGTCGGATTCCAGGTGGCGTTGATACGTTTCTCCAGTTCGGCAGTCAGTTTGCCCTGTTCGGTGATGGTGCCGAGAATCGTTTCTTTCCGTTTGGCTATGTCGCACAACTTATCGTGTTGCTCCTTGATGTTCTCTATCTGTACTTCATCCAGTCCTCCAGTGGCTTCTTTGCGGTAACGGCTGATGAAAGGAATCGTAGCACCTTCGCCCAGAAGATGGAGCGTGCTGCTTATTTGTCTTTCCGGTATGCCCAGAAATCCGAAATCATCTTGTGAAATAATTCCATAATTTGTATTTTTTTACAGTAAATGAGCGACAAAAATACACATAAATCTGTTATAGCCGACAAGTTTTAGTATATTTGCAACTCAATTAATGAATTAACACATCAAAACTGCATAATTATGCTGGGACGTCTTGGATATCTTTTTTATCTGTTTCCTTTGGCTTCTGCAGTCATCGAAGGTCTTGGCTGTCTCTAACGATAAGAAACCTATTCTGATTATCTGTTCTTATAATCCGGCAGCGCACCAAACATCGGTCACTATTTCCGATTATATGGATGAATATAGTAAGTTGGGAGGACAAACGACATCATCATCGAGAATATGAACTGTAAAAGCTTCTCGGAAGCTCCGCTCTGGAGTGATATGATGACGCAGATTCTTTCTAAATACCAGGGAGAGAAGCATCCGGGACAAATTATTTTATTAGGTTCAGGAAGCATGGGCGGCTTATTTGTCGCAGAGGGATGAAATGCAGGTGAAAGTGCCCGTGATGTGCAGTCTGGCGAGTAGTAACGTGGTGATATTGCCGGAAGATACCGTGGAAGCCTGGATAGCTGGATGCCCGAATCTGTCGATCTCTTCGATGACCATCTGAATATTCCCCGAACTTAAATCAAGGATTTATCAATGAATATGATATAGAAGGTAACCTCCGGATGATTCAAGCAGATTCTATCCGAAAACGGAACACATTGCCTTTATTTCGGACAACACGTATGGCGGCGTGACTATGCAAGCATTGGTGCGAAAAGAAATGAAGAAATTCCCCGATCTGGATTTGCTTCTGATGGATGGACGGAAACATTCTATTTATACCATCGTTGAGGATTGAGGCAACTGCCCGAAAACACGGTGATCCTGGTGGGCACATGGCGGGTGGATATGAACGAAGGGTATTTCATGAGAAATGCTACTTATGCTATGATGGAGGTTACTCCGACCATTCCGACTTTTACTCCCTCATCGGTGAGCCTGGGGTATTGGGCGATCGGCGGAGTGCTGCCCGATTACCGGAAAGTGGGTGGAGAGATGGCTATGGAGTCTTACGGATGGATACGCACCCGCAGGATACTGCGAAACATCTTTCGGTAATCGGCTGCAAAGCGGTATTGGATAGCCGGAAGGTGAAAGAGTGGGGGCTGCACCCAAGCGTGTTGCCTTTTTAAAGTGCAGCTTGTCAACCAACCGGTTTCGTTCTATCAGCAATATACTTATCAGATATGGTCTGCCTGTGCTTTGTTTGTGATTCTGGTACTTGGCTTATGTATCTCTCTTTTTATTATTTCCGTACGAAACGTTTGAAAGACGAGCTTCTGAAATCGGAGAAGGATTTGCGTGTAGCGAAAGACAGGGCGGAAGAGTCTAATCGTCTGAAGAGTGCTTTCCTTGCCAATATGAGCCACGAAATCCGTACTCCATTGAATTCGATTGTAGGATTCTCGGATGTACTGGCGGGCGGTAGTACGGAGGATGAACAGCAGTCTTATTATAAGATTATCAAAACCAATTCGGATTTGTTGCTTCGTCTGATTAACGATATTCTCGACCTTTCACGTCTGGAGGCGAACCGGGTGACGCTTTCATGGGAGGAATGTGATGTGGTGCAGATATGCCAGCAGCCAGGTGGTGGCGTCTGTTAGTTTTTCGGGCAGTCGTCGGAAAACCAGTTCTTGTTTACCACTTTTCGAATCTTTCCGGATGGTGACGGATGTGCAACGTATGCAGCAAGTTGATGATTAACCTGCTGTCCAACGCGAACAAGTTTACGAAATGCGGTAAGATCACATTGGACTTTTCTGTGAACGAGGAAACACAAATGGCTGTCTTCTCGGTGACGGACACCGGATGCGGCATCCCTTGAAAGAAAAACAGGGACTTGTGTTCGAGCGTTTTGAGAAACTGAATGAATATGCCCAGGGTACCGGACTTGGGATTGTCTATCTGTAAATTGATTGTGCACAAATGGAAAGGAAGATATGGATTGATCCCTGACTATACCGGTGGGGCGCGGTTTGTATTCTCTCATCCGTTAAATCATAAATATAGAAAAAGAATGAAACGAATTAGTTTAATTTATGGCTTGCTTCTCTGCCTCGCTCTGTCTGTTGCGGCGCAGGAAAAAGTGGTGAAGCTGAAGATTGTAGAAACAAGTGATGTACATGGCAATTATTATCCTTATAATTTTATAACCCGCCACGAGTGGAAGGGGAGTCTCGCACGGGTTTATTCTTTCTGTGCAGAAAGAAGCGTGAACAGTATAAAGAGAATTTGATATTGTGGATAACGGTGATATTTTGCAGGGACAGCCCACTGCCTATTACTATAATTATATAGATACGGTGTCTCCTCATCTTTGCTCGGAAATGATGAACTATATGGGGTATAATGCCGGCAATATGGGTAATCATGATGTAGAGACCGGCCGCAGTGTGTTCGACCGTTGGGTCAGGTGACTTGCCGATTTTCCGATATTGGGTGCCAATATTGTGGATACTCTACCGGAGAAACCCCATCTTCAAACCCTATGAGGTGTTGGAACGTGAGGGCGTGAAATCGTGGTATTGGGAATGATTACCCCTGCTATCCCTGCATGGCTCTCCGAAAACCTGTGGAAGGGATTGCGTTTCGACGATATGGAGGAGACTGCACGCAAATGGATGAAGGTCATCCGTGAAAAAGAGAATCCGGACTTGATGATTGGCTTGTTCCATGCGGGGCAGGAAGCGTTCAAAATGTCCGGCAAGTATAACGAGAACGCATCTCTGAATGTGGCGAAGAATGTACCGGGATTCGATATCGTATTAATGGGGCATGATCATGCCCGCGAATGTAAGAAGGTGATGAATGTTGCCGGAGACTCGGTGTTGATTATCGATCCGGCCAGCAATGGATTGTTTTGTCTAATGTAGATGTGACCTTGAAACTGAAAGATGGAAAGGTGCGGAGCAAGGATATCAAGAGGTGTCTTGACAGAAACGGAGGCTTACGGAATCAGCGAGGACTTTATGAAGCGTTTTGCTCCGCAATATGAGACGGTGCAGAAGTTTGTATCCAAGAAGATCGGCACTTTTACCGAGAGTATCTCCACTCATCCTGCTTTCTTCGGCCCTTCTGCCTTTATCGACCTGATACATACCTTGCAGCTCGACATCACCGGTGCCGACATCTCGTTTGCCGCTCCGCTTTCGTTTGATGCGGAGATAAAGAAGGGGGATGTGTTTGTCAGTGATATGTTCAACTTGTATAAGTATGAGAATATGCTGTATGTGATGACGTTGTCCGGAAAGGAGATTAAAGATTTTTTGGAAATGTCTTATTATATGTGGACAAATCGAATGAAATCGCCGGACGATCATTTGCTCTTGTTCAAGGAGAAGCGTCGTGAAGGCGCGGAAGATAGAGCGTCTTTCCAGAATTATAGCTTTAATTTCGACTCGGCTTCGGGCATTATTTATACGGTAGACGTGACAAAACCGCAGGGAGAAAAGATTACGATTACGAGTATGGCGGACGGTTCTCCTTTCCGTATGGATAAGATATATAAAGTGGCCTTAAATTCTTATCGTGGTAATGGTGGCGGAGAATTGCTGACGAAAGGGGCGGGCATCCCGCAGGAGAAGTTGAAAAGACCGCATTATTTTCTCTACGGATAAGGATCTCCGTTTCTACCTGATGAATTACATCGAGGAGAAAGGGAACGATGGACCCGAAAAGCGCTCAATCAGTGGAAGTTTGTCCCGGAAAAGTGGACGGTGCCGGCTGCTAAACGTGATTATGAATATCTGTTCCGGTCTGTTCGATAAGTATCTAAAAGTGTTCATTATGTCCGATAATGCTCGCCGATTGGCTTGTATATCTGATTAAATGCTGGTATATTTGTCGCCAAAAAGAGAGAGAGTATGGATATTCAAAGTGTTCCGAAAGTAGGTATTTCTTCGGTAGTTCATTCCAAGCATATAGATGCTGACTGCATTGATGTGGTTGACAATGATATAGCGCTCTTCGATACGGAGAGCGTTGTTTCCTTGTATAGCGGGCCTACCAAATTGGAAGTGTTGACGGTGGGGCTTTGTCTGGAAGGGGTACCGGTACTTTTAATATTAGTTTGCGCGAATATCAATTGTGTCCGGGATTGATGGTGATAGCACTGCCTAATCAGATTATCGAGCAGCGGTATTTCAGTCCGATTTTAAAGGCATTTTCTTTGCTGTGTCGAAGAACTTGCTGGAGACGTTGCCTAAGATCGGAAATGTGCTTTCTTTGTTTTTCTATCTGAAAGATTATCCGTGTTTCGACCTCACTCCGCACGAGCAGGAGGTGGTGAAGGAGTATCACAGCGTTTATCAGGAAACGATTGAGGAATAAGGAGGCTTTATACCGTAGGAAGTGGTAATGGGCTTGATGCAGGGGTTCTTTTTCGAGCTTTGCACTATCTTCAACTAGCCATCATGCACCCGCAAACGCTACTACGATGAAGAATAAAAGCCGGAAAGAGTATATCTTCGAACGCTTTTATGAGTCTCTGATGGAATCTTACCAGTCGGAACGCAGCGTAAAATACTTTATGCCGACCAGTTGTGTCTGACACCGAAACATCTCTCAGGAGTAGTGAAAGAAGTCAGCGGAAAAACGGTGGGGAGTGGATTGATGAGTTGGTGATTCTGGAAGCGAAAGCCCTCCTGAATTCTTCAAGTATGAATATACAGGAGATTGCCGACCGGCTGAATTTTGCAAACCAGTCTTTCTTCGGGAAATATTTCAAGCATTACACCGGTATGTCTCCAAAAGAATACCGGAAAAGCCGCTAAAATCATAGAACACCGGAGCGTACACGGCTTAGTGTCTCCGGTGTCATCAGAAGATAAGAGGCGATGTGTGCCAGAGGTGCACGTTTGATAATTTCCGGATGTGTTTCGAGCAGGAGGTTATAGCGTTCGCGGGCGGATTCAAAAAGCGCCAGGAGTCTGCTTTAATCTGTGACACAATCAAGGAGTATTCCAGTATCTTTTGGTAGAACATATTGATTTCCCAGTTCTCTTTTGCCAATTTTTGTATCATGTCGCGAGGGAACAGGTAGATAATGGAAGGTTCGAGGGTTTCCACGATTAGCCGGGTGGGTACTTGTTTCAGGAAACTTTCAATACACATCACGATACATCCTTCGTAAGAGAAATGTTCGGTAACATCTTTTCCGTTTTTATAGTAATACTGCCTAAGCATTCCTTTGCCGACAAAAACAATTTCATGGGCTACTTCTCCTTCATTCAGTGCTATGGCTCCTTTCGGATATTCTTCACGAATCAGGATGCTTTCTATCTGTCGGCTTCCTTCTATACTCATTTCCGGAAAGCGGGAATTTACAACAGCATTTACAGTCTCTCTTAATAATGTATCCATGTCTTTTCTGTCTTGATGTGTGCAAAAATACTAAAAACGGTTGACATAAATCAAGTGTGGTACAAAAAAGATGTATCTTTGTCTCCAAAATAAGGATGTATGATGATAATGAATAAGATAATAGGTTTGGCAGTGTTGCTGTTCTGTTTGAGTGGTTGCGTAAGGGATAATGATGCTATTTATTATCCGGTTGGCAACGTGGATGTGGAAAGAGGCGGTCCGGCTTTGGAGGCTGGGAAGGGTGATTTAATAGCCCGTAGTTACAATACCGAAGATTATGTACTGGACACGCTTGCACAATATCCGGGTGATCCGACGCTTGGTAAACTGACATTCATGGTCAGTCTGAAAAACCGGTTGGCAGATCAGGAGGTGAGTGGCTTTAATGGCGTCGGTCTATCCAAACTAACAATGAGTCTTGGATATAAAGACGGCAACTATCCGGCAGAAAGCCAGGTTCCTGTTTATACTTCGTCCGACGTGACTGCCAGTTATGCCATCAAGCTCCGTTTAAAGGGAGAATTGACTTTAACAGGAGACGAATGGATGATTGACTATATTTATGCTCAATTAGCGGGTTTATTCCAGCCTTATCCTCCAGCATCTTTCCCGGAAGTCTTTATGTGTAAAGGGGGTGAGCAATCGTATGCAACGTTCGATTCTTTTCGTAGAACCTGGACGTTTGATATTACTTATGATCGTTCCAACCTTTCTTTCAGCCAACTGTATTTCAATCTGTTTGTGAATCTGGCAGGGCAGAAAAGGGAGGATAGAGTCCGGTTGAGGATTGATAAGGAATCTTACTTCGAGATCTATAAAGAAAAAGAGGAAATGTAGTTAAACTGCATTTCCTCTTTTTTTTTGGTAGTGGGTACGAGAATCGAACTCGTATTACATGCGTGAGAGGCGTTTTTTGTACACCATCTAAAACGCTTATAACTAATATCTTATAATATTTATAAAATCTATTTGACCGAATTTGCATTAAAAAACGGCACTCATGTCCTTCCTTATAAATATCACCTCTTATATTTCATTTTTTATCAAAGAACGTTTTTCAATACAAAGTTAATCAATCAATCAGAAATAGCAAATATTATTTGTTTGAATTTAAGCTATCTGTTTCTAGTTTATCCGGCTAATAGTAAACATACTATTATGACAGATGAAGAACTAAGAGCATTTTGCTTAAAGCAAGCTATTCAAATCATTACTCACAAAGAACAGCCTCGAACCATGGGCTTTCAAAATACAGATAGTATATACTTATTTGAACTTACTGAAATCCTTTTAGAGTATATCAAAACAGGAAAACAAAATTATGTACCCGTCTATTTGAACTACTTCAAATAATCTGCGACTATTGCAATTATAGCTATAATGGCAGATGCAATGCTTGTTATTATAGCTATATTTACGCCTGTTCGTTGTCTTTTCCTCTCCTTCTCTTCTCCGCTAAAGAATCCGCGTCTTCCCTAATTCAAATCCTTTTCGTTTAAACCATAATATCGGTTTTCCGTCGCCGGAGAAAGTTCCATAAAATCGCATGACGTAATCAACCGCGCGTTGTCGGTAGTAGCTTTTCTTTGATCCTCTGTCAAATCATCAGCATTTATAAGCCCCCTTTGTCGTAGGCGATTTTTATAATTTCTTCTGCGATTATTTCTGTGTTATTCATATTGTTATTATGTTATAATCCACGGAGAAATATTATTATATCTATTGCTTTATATCCTTCTATTTTTTTAACAATGCTTTCAAATAGGATTCTTTCTTTTCCTCTTTCAATACTCTTTTCAATTCATTGTTATTAACTGATCGCATAGCTTCTCTAGCCTTTAATATACATGCGTTTATTGCATCTGAATAGTTCTCAATATATGGCTTTTCTATTATATCAGATATGACGTCTAAATAACGAAGTAAAGCGTTTTCAAATTGACTCTTAAATAAAAAATTATCTCCTTGTATGAATAATAATGACGTCATTATTTCTGTTTGGCTTTTTTCATTTGCTTTTCAATGTATTCTATCATTTCTTTTTGGTAACATTGATACTCTCCGTTAAAGAATCGCTAGTTTGTTTTACTTTACCATCTATCTTCTTATCTATTGCAATCACATTCCAAATCTGCCATCCAATTAACATCGTCACTAAAAGCGATAAAATCCCTACTATCACCCCGATATAGTCTATACCTAACTCCGGCGCGGATGGTAACGAAACGCAAATAGCGACAACACTGCATATAATCGCAGCGATCGACAAACAGTTGCTCAATATGATTTAATCCAGTTTTCATGTTGTTCGGGTTTATTCATTCAGGCGTAGGGTATTTTTCAATTGATACTATTAGCTTCATTAATAAGCTCTCCCGTCAATTTGTTTAGTTTAAAAGATTCTCTTTCTTTATCTCCATTTCTGTATACGATATCGAAAGTAAAGTCTATAAAATTGTCATTAATATTTATTGACTTGTTCTTTATTATAAATTCTTCGGAGTATCCTTTGTGTTTGTACTGCCAGATATAATCGGCATTAGTGATATTGACTAAAGACACAGAAGGGTATGATACCTCTAGACCATTAATATTATCAATTGGAATTAATTTATTGATGGTTCTATTTCCTAATGGTATCTTTTCTATCTCATTACAATTATTATCAAGCAAAAGGTTATTATTATTGTATCCTCAATGTGATAAAATAATCACCATACCAATCTTTAATATCGAATACTGAATTGTCATATCTATTGTAATAAAGCCTTTTCTCTTTTCCACCAAGAGTGGAAATAATTTCATTAGGACCACCATAATTCACTAACAAAATAATTCCATCATCTTTGATGATAAAGTTAGATAAGGAAATATGGTCAATATTATGCTCTTCAACCTTACCGAACTCTAAATAAAATTTTTTGATTGAATCCTCGGATCATTGGTGCTGTATATTCGAATATCTGCTCTTTCTTCTCGTTGTATGCTGCAAACCACATATCACCATTAAGAAATCCTGCTATTAATGCATTTTTTAGCAACTTCTTCTTCGTACTGCCATCCTATAGTTGGCTTAGTTATTCCTTTGGGTAAATTATATTCTTTAAAAACTCGTCTTGGTTATCATCATCCTTACTGCATGATTGTAGGCATAGTAGGACGAAAAATCGCTGTGATTGATAGTACTAATAGTTTATTCATAATATTTTGTTTTAATGGTCGATGACACTTGTTTATTGGGCGGTTATTGAGCATTGAATCTATATTCTCCTCTCTTTATTGCTCTTTTATCTTTTTCAATTTCTCTTTTTGCATCGTGTGCGCTATTTAACCCAGAGAGAATATCGGTTTTCCCGTCTATTTTATATTTTGCTTTTATATATATTCTATTTTTTTCATCTATCAGTTCAGGAAAATCAATAGATTTAAAACATTTGTTTGTTATAGGATCGAGCTTTTGCATCTTCTTGATTATATATATTCAAAGCACTATCTAATATTGCAATAGCCTCTTTATTGCTTTTTGCCTTAAATGCTTTTTTGCGTTTAGTTTTTGCTATATCAGCACCGAGTTTTGAATACATATAAGATAAAGACATTAATTCTTTATAAGGAGAATATGCACTGTCTATTTCTGAAACTTCGATTATTTCTAATGATTTTAAATTTTGATTGTGCTCGTTCAGGTATATTTCTAAAGGCGTCTCGGTTTTAGAAGAACAGCCGCTTAGACATAGAGCAGACAATGATAAAAATAGTAATTTCTTCATGCAGAGTTTGTTTTAGAGGTGATATGATAAATTTTATTTTTTGATATATACTTTATTCCCTTTGCTATTAATATAATATCTGCCCCTCGTGGTCCCGTGTGGATGACTCTATCTTGTTGTCGAGAATGAATATTTTGCGTATTGATTGAATCTTTTTATGTTGCCAACAATACACATTGCCGGGCTCATGCAAGCGAGAACACCTTTTTTCCTGCTTTAGTGATTGCTTTGCAATACTTTTGAATCGCTAGGCTATCTTTGGGCAATAAACTTAGATCCTTTTGATTTATGCAATTCTCTTTTTATTACATATTGCTTCCCTTTATACAAAACTTCGTAGAATCCAATAAGGCGATCAGATTCTTTGGTTAATGTTATAGTAGTACCTTTCTTTTATCTTCTTATTCTTATTGAAAGATTTACCGTCAAAGTCATATAATAGATAACATTGTTTTGTTACATTTGTTTGATTTGCCCCATACAGAAACGCTGCATAATAGTAGTGCTAAAAATAATAGCTTCTTCATGTTGTTTTGTTTTTAGTGATTTATAATATGTTTTTGATTGATAAAATGTTCTCCACAATAAAAAAGATGAATAATTTCCCGTTTCGGTAAATCTATATCATCATAGTCTGATTCTCGCTACGAAGCAGGATTAAATTATCCGCATCTTTAGGATGCCTACGAACTCTTTTTATAAGCCTGTATTCATTCGTTATGATTAAATACACCTGTCCGTAGTTGAAATAATCCCAACTCTCAATCTTTCTAATTACTACCCTGTCGCCCGAAGCGATTAGCGGTAACATACTATCGCCCGTGGCGAATATAATCTTTGAATCCGAGTTTATCTCCGGTGCGTCTATACTTCCTATCACTTTTTCGTCTGTAAATTCTATATCTCTACCACTTAGCCCGCATGTTGCGTCTATGTCGTAGATTAGTGCTCCTTTTCGTTTTGTTTCGCTTATTGCAGATTCGGAAATCTCGATTGTTTTTTGTTCTCGCTCTGCATTTTTAATCATTTCGCCTTTTCCAGTGAGCAGCCAATTAGATGAAATTTTTCGCATTTTGCGAAAATTAAATCGTAGTCAAGTGTATCTCTTGATAGCCATGAACTAATAGTTGATGGAGCTACGCCTATATACTTCGCAAATACTGATGGCTTTCCATCGCTATAATAGTCGATTATTGCCTCTAATCTTTCTTTTTTAGTCATAATTTTGCGTATTGCGAAATTATTTCGTCGAATGTTTTGCAATTTGCGAAATAACTTCTATCTTTGTCGCATCAAAGTTAATCAATCAATCAAGAACTAACAAATAAAAGTATAGAATTATGAAAGCAGGAATGATCGGAGACGTAGAATTTAAAAAAGCAGGAAGCGAAACAGTATGTTGTGTAAGTTTAATTAATACAACAGCCGGACAAAGATTCTTAGCATGTACACTTTCTAGTAGCAAGACTTTCAAAACGTTCAAAGGCGCGGAGAAGTTTATGAACTCATTCGGTTATCAGAAGATTTAATATTAACCCGTAGCCCTTCGGGGTTACATAATAAATCCGATTATGAAAGCAACTAGCACTTTAACCAGAAAGACAGCCTTAGAGATATTAATCGAAAGCCGTGATAAGAACGCCATTAATGCGTTAATTTCGAAAAAATAGCATTAGAAGAGGCTGTTAATAATGCAGAATGGTATGCAAGTCTCGGGCTTGACGGAATGGCAGATAATGAAGTAGCAAGGCAAGAAAAACTAATAAGAGATATAGAGCGATTGAAAGTAGCTATTTAATATTAATCCATAGCCCTTTGGGGCTACATAACACGATACACGACAATGAGACGAAAAAAGAAACGAATTAACTGCCCTTTTAAGGGGGATGCAGCCCGGGGAAACAATGACCTTCCCTCGTTCTAAAAAGAAATTCGGTTAGACCGACCTGTACAAATCTAAAATATGACGAAGGTCTACTGTTTACGACGGAAACCGATAAAGATAATCTAATTGTTACACGATTGAATAATGAACAATGGGACGAACTAGAGTGACCGGAAAAGTTGAGCCAATAGTAAAGAAATGGCTTAGTAAAGATGAAGCAAAATCCTATATAGGATGCTCGGATGATTTTTTGAGAACGTTACGGGAAAAAGCTCTCATTTCTTTTTCTCAATTTGGAAAAATGATCTGGTACGATTTATCGAGTATAGATAGATTCATACAGAGTAATAAGGTCGTATAAAGCCAAACACCATGCTAACACTAAAACAAAGTCCCGCTGCTATTATCTTAATGCTTTCAGCGTGCAGCCTCGCAGAAGGCGAGCCGGAGCCGGGCAAATTAATTATCGCACTATTGATCGTATTTATCACGGTTATCTATGTGCTAGTCTGTAACTATCTAAACACGAAACGACATGGCGGCGAATCCTCAATGTATCGGTAATTGCCGAATTTGTACGGTTCTTGGCGCGTGTCCTGCTGATACTCTAGTTTGCGAAGATTGCGGCGAAGAGATCGAACCGGGCGAAGAGATAGAATTAGAGGTCGAAACGTACGAACGTGGCAGATATGGCACAAAGATAATAACGGTTTGCGCTCGCTGTTATGAGTCGCTTTATCAGGTGGAAACGATAACTTTTAAACAACAAGATAATGACACACTGGAAAACTCAATTTAATTATGACTATCTAGGCGCTTACAGCCTACCGGATGGAAAAGATATAATTCTCACCATCCGCGAAACGAAAAAAAAAGAACAAGTGGTCGGCGCGTCTGGAAAGAAAGAAGAATGTTTCGTCGCTTACTTTTACGAGAATGTAAAACCGATGATCCTCAACCGGACGAATTGCAAAACATTGACGAAAATTTTCAAGAATCCGAATTTTGAGTCATGGATAAACAAGCAAATCCAAATCGGAGCGGTATTAGTTGACGCTTTCGGCGAAAAGGTTGATTCGCTTCGTATTCGTCCTTTTCTTCCGAAAGTAGAAAACTCATTGCCTACGGTTGAGACAGGATCGGCAATCTGGAAAAATATCCTCGACGGTTTGGCAGGTGGTTTTACGGTCGCACAGGTACAGACGAAATATAAACTAACTAAAGAACAAATCAAAAATTAGTAGCACATGAAATCAAGTGAACAAAAAGAAATCGAATGGAAGGAAAAGAGACGGGGCAAAATAACCGCCTCTACGCTTCCCGATCTGATGAAAGCGGGCAAAGGTTGTTCCTTTGGTAAAGGTGCGTTAGACGCGATGTATTTAGTACGATACGAGCGTAGAACCGGGACGATGCGAGAAAACGGAAGCAACAAGGCGTTTGATTGGGGACATGAAAACGAACCGCTAGCAGTCGAATGGGTACGGAGCCAGTTAATGAACGAGATCAAGTCGTGTACAACCGATTTTAAAGACATTGTTTTCAATGAACCGTTTGAAGGATTCGGAGATTCACCGGTTTCTATGTGTACGGATTTGACGGGAAAGTTATCGCTCTAGGTGAGATCAAGTGCCCGATGTCGCAAGGAAAGATCGAATCGCTGCAGTTCGGAAATACCATCGACGAAAAAGACGAATATTATTGGCAATTCCTCGGACATTTTCTAGGGCGTCCGGACGTAGACAAGTTGTATTATGTCATTTATGACGGCTATGTAAACGACGGTCGAATACTCGAAATGAATCGAGCCGATCACGTGGAGAATATAAAGAAACTCTATGATCGAATCCGGTTGGCTAGCGAGATGATAGACGAATCTATCCGTTCCGGTCTGGACTTGCTTGATTGTGTCGATAAGGCAAAAGAGGTTTTAAAATTAAAGATGCAGATCGAGGCGTTAAAGCCGGAAGCGAAAAACAGTGTTCCGGTTAAAAATCAGATTTATAAGATGCGGAAGGAATTAAAAAACTGATGAAGAAAGTACCGTCACAACACTAACACAACATGATTAATTACATTTTTATAAACACTTTAATAAACACAAAATTATGATGCACACTTGGTTTTTATGTAAAATCCGTTACGAGAAGGTGATGGAAAACGGAATGCAAAAGGAAAAAGTGACTGAACCGTATTTAGTCGATGCACTAAGTTTTACCGAAGCAGAAGCACGAATAATCGAAGAGGTCACACCGTTTATCTCCGGTGAGTTTACAGTGACCGACATTTCCCGCGCGCATTATAGCGAGATATTTACGAGCGAAGAAGATTCAGCCGATAAATGGTTTGCTGGGCGACTCGCCTTCATTACGCTTGACGAGAAAAGCGGCAAGGAGAAAAAGACCTATACAAATGTACTTATACAGGCGGCAGACATTCACGACGCAATGAAGAAGCTCGACGAAGGAATGAAAGGGACGATGGCGGATTATTCTTCGATTCTTCTCAAAGAAACGGCGATTGTAGATGTTTATCCATATCATTCAGAAGAAAAGGAAGAATTTAAACACGACACAAACAAGTAACGGCGCGCCGGGTGAAAGCCCCGGCAAATCGGATAAGTGGCGGAATTGGAAACGCCTAGTTATGTAAGGTTGATCGCCAGACATTCTGTTTAACGGTGCGGCTCTTGAAGTATCATTCCTGGTTCGAATCCGGGCTTATCCACTATTCACAAACCAATTAAAAAAGACATGGCAAAGTATAACAATGTAAAGATAGACGGATACGACTCTAAAAAGGAATATCGACGCGCTAAGGATCTGAAACTACTCGAAAAGAAGGAATTATAACCGGACTTCAAGAACAAGTAAAATTCGAGCTTATTTCGCCTCAATATCATTTCTACGAAGTGCAAGGAGCACGGAAGACGCTACACAAAAAGAAGCTGATCGAACGAGGCGTTTATTACATCGCGGATTTCGTTTATTATCGGGATGGTGAGTATATCGTCGAAGATACTAAAGGAGTTCGGACAAAGGAGTATATAATCAAACGTAAACTCATGCTTTACATTCATGGAATTAAAATAAAGGAGGTATAAGAATGGCAAAGAAAACATCACAAAAGCAAGTAAAAACACGATTGTCGAACGTGTCGCAATGGAGGAAGAGAGAATAATTTTATTTGCTATTGTTCCGTTCTGAAAGTGGGACGGGCGATCGGGATAAGGATTTGTAGTTATTATATCGCTCGATAGACTTTATAAGTGTGATGAATATAGACGGATATACGCTAACCGAAAAGATGCGAAAAGCGCGACGACGTTTCAGATTTACCGCCACCGAACAAGCCCTTTTTACGAATTAGTGGCTATTTGTAACGGCGAAGATTGGAGGGACGTTTTCGATTGCTCGAACATTGAACTTTTGTTTTGCGCTTAACGTGAATGAGAAAACACTAATAAAAGCCCGTGAGTCTTTAATAAATGCAGGATTGATTTATTATAAATCTGGTAAAAATAAACGTGTCATTAGCTCGTATTCTTTCGTGAAGGAATTTAAAACCACTGTAACTACTACTGTAAATTTTACAGCCAATCAAACAGCCAATAAGGGAGCCAATCAGACAGCCAATGATACAGTAGATAAAGGGAGCCAATGATACAGGGGATAGTACAGACTATAATAAACTAAAACAGAAACCAAACAGAAATATACTCTCTAAAGTCTCTCATGGAGATTTTGATTTTATATCTGACGAGTTTTTAGAAGCGTTTTCGCTCTGGCTTGAATATAAAAAAGACAGACGGGAAAATTACAAATCGGAAAAGTCGCTTAAAGCGTGTTACAGCAAATTAGTGAAGTTGAGCAAAGGTGATCCGATGATCGCATCTCAAATCATAAATGAAGCGATTGCAAATAATTGGGCGGGATTCTTTGAACTGAAAAAAAATAGAAATGAACATGAAACAAGCGAGGGCAAAAACGATGCAAAGAGTATCGACGCCCCTATTATCCGTACTTTGTCGTTCTGACGACCCGATACCATACGACAAGCGAGCCGATTGCTTTAAATCGTGCTGTAAGGAGATTTGCCCCTGTTTTGAAATAACGGATGCAAATAAAAACCTTATGAATGAAGTATTTAAGTATGCAGAGGGTGTTTCTTCCCATTTTGACAATGGTAAAGGACTCTTATTCACAGGCACTATCGGAACAGGCAAAAGCACAATTATACAAATCCTCAACAGGTATTTAGTGCTTAGTAGAGGCTCTAAAAATCCCGGCGGATACCCAATCGGTGGATTTCGGATTGACTCGGCGTCATTCGTGGCGAATCGATACACTGCATTGGGAGGCGATGGACTCGACCTATATACGTACAATGCTGGGCAACCTAGAGATGTGTGTTTCGACGAACTCGGCAGAGAGCCGCTTCCGGCTAAACACTTTGGTACCGAGTTAAATGTTATGCAATATGTTTTCCAATGTCGCTACGAGCTTCGATACGATGCGGTAACACACGCAACTACCAATATGACTATCGAGGAAATACAATTGAAATACGGAGCTTATATTGCGGATAGAATAAATGAGATGTTTAATGTGATTGAATTGAACGGAGCTAGTAGAAGATAATTAATACAACGAAACCATGCGAAGCAGAAAAAGAAAACTTGTGTACTTTAAAAAGATTCCGGTTCGCGTCGATCTGGAACAATGGCAAAGGCTCGATAAGATTCGCGCTGACTACCATTTCAAAAAGCACATACGAGATTATGCAGTACATTTTAGGCTGCTTTCTCCGGGTTGCTGATCCGATGCCAGGCGATGATGATGAAGAAGTACTACCGGACGAAATCAAAGAAATGTTCTACGATCTATCACAGGCGGAACGACATTTCGAGTATGTAAAACCAAAACGAAAACTACCACAACACAAGGTAGACGAGATGAACGGACAAAAACGATTAGAAGGATTTTAATATGGTTAAAAACTATCAAACACAAATTATTTGCACGACATATCAGCAGACCCCGTCGCGGCAAATGAACGGAATCGGAAGTATATCGACCGATTTGTTTCAGAGAATTATAACGGCTTAGTTAGCAAGTTTTCACCCTTAGACGGTACGATAAATTCAAGCGCTTTCGGAGCACTCGACAAATTAAACTCTACGATAATCTCGCTCTATACTGATCCGAATTTACACTTTACAGATTGGGAGCAGGCGAAACAATATCTATCGAACAAGTTTACAGAAAAGGCGATTCGCGTTCCGGTGAAGAAACCTGTAAAAAGCGAAGTAGTAGAGAATGAGGACGAAATTATTAACGATTAATATTATTGTTTCGATGAAAGACGTAGAACTATTTAACGACCATTTCCAGAACTATAAAAACATACGGTATTCCGAAAGCACAACTAATCATTGCGGATATTCCCTACAACATCGGGAAGAACGCATACGGTTCTAATCCATCTTGGTATATCGACGGAGACAATTCTAACGGAGAAAGCGAATTAGCCGGAAAAGAGTTTTTCGATACCGATAAAGATTTTCGAATTACTGAATTTCTTCACTTTTGTAGCAAGATGCTCGTTAAAGAGCCAAAAGAAAAAAGGAAAAATCCCCTGTATGATTGTCTTTTGTGAATTTCAGCAACAATTTGAACTTATACAGAAAGCGAAGGAATACGGGCTGAACAATTATATCAATCTGGTATTTAAAAAGAACTTTTCGGCACAAGTTTTAAAGGCTAATATGAAGGTCGTTGGTAATTGTGAATATGGTGTACTCTTATATCGGGGACAAACTGCCAAAGTTCAATAATGGCGGTCGGATGGTATTTAATTGTTTCGATTATCCTAGAGATACAGATACACCGCGGATTCATCCGACACAAAAAATCAGTTCCGTTTTATGTAAAAACGGCTGAGAAGTCTATGCAAAATCCTCTACCTTCAAAATTGCATACTCGTGCCTTGTGCTACACTTTGTCATACAAATCCGTTTTTATTGCTAAAGGAGCTGTTCTTCATGTTGTATCCCTACGCCATAAGCCGTGAGAGCGTCAATGGGCATCGTGTCTGGATCGCCAAAAGCCTGCATTTGAAAGGCTGTGTCGCCCAAGGAGATACTCGCCTTGAGGCAATCAAAGAGCTGGAGTCCAATGAAATCGCATGGCTTGAAACTGCTAGAATGCTGCATATCCCCTCAGTCAAATTAACGCTCACACAATCGAAAATTCCTACTCCATCTATACCCTTGCGGTTAGGTGGAGTTTTTATGCAATTTGTTCTTGTGTTAAGCAAAAACCAGATTTCGATATTTATAAATGTAGATGGCTAATATGGACCATTGTTACTGGATAATTTTAAGCCTTTTCCCACACACGTGGGGTGATCCTATCCCATATTTTTTCTACGGAAGTGACCACAATGCAGTTAATACATGAACTTTCATGGTTATGGAAAGGAATAGGTATTATCGCACTTGCAAGTAATAGTTCTCATTGCAGCGTTCAAACTGCACAAAGAAGAATATAAAATTGAGATTGCATGCATTATTTTTATCGTAACTATACTGATTGGTATTATTGCTATGATTCTATGCTCTCGGGTTCCGATGCCCATATAAGCAATAGGCATTGCAGATTGTTTTTATCGTTACGGGTATCACTGCTTGTGCACTGCTGGCGTCGATGATGGTGGTGGCGGGGCGGCTCCGAGGCGTGGATAAATAAGCGCTACAATGCGCTGTGTTGCTTCTAATCTTCAGTAGTTAAATTTCATTTTGTCCCATTGCCTGTCCTCCTGTCGCATCTGAGGACGGGCAACAGCATTTCATTTTCATTTTTATCAAAGCCAATGCAAGTCATTGGCGGAAAAGCAGCTCTACTTGAAACTACTTGTAAATTACTTGAAAGTCTTTCAAGTAAAGCCTGTATTTGAATTTACATCAGGCGGCAGCGCAGGCATTTCGATCCAATATACGACCTCCCAGACGAAGGGCTCGGAATTGAGGTTCAGACATAGTAAGAAGCGTTTCCATATCGCATCGGATACCTTCCATGTGAGCTCACATTACTAAGACTCTCTGGCCTTCTTCCGGCTGTTCCTCGGCAAGTTTGTGCCAGCCATCGGTTACCATAGGCATCCACCACTTGATATACTTAATTGCCAACAGTCTCAAACCCTTTAGGGTCGGGGGTAGTTGACAAAATCGCATTCATACCCTCCATTCCATTCCTTGTTTATCCGCGTTTTATTCTTATCCAATCAGCGGTGCTCTTGCTGCTTCGAAATCCGGATAGATACTCAGACGAATCTCGCTCAGCTTATAATATTCGAGATCATCTTGCTGGTACAGCCTGAAATCCTTATCGTTATAGCATGCTGTCCATGCATTGAAGCCAATCAGAAAATCTGCGTCCGGCAGCGGCACTACCTCCATGATCGTGCCATACTGCGCAGCATCTTCTCCATCTCGAACGAAATACTCGAAAATTTCATCTTCATGCTCTTTTGCAAAAGCTCTAAAATCATCATAATAAATCATATACGTTTTCCTTTCTGTTTCTTAAATTCTGTTTTTTAGTTCTCACATAATCATTCTTTATCAGGGAATATCTACGTTCTCTGTGAAGCACATCCTAAACTTCACCCTTTTCTGCTCTCAAACGAATAGAACAAATGTTTGCTTTTCTATCAGGATATGGTATAATAATTACAAAGCAAAACCGCCTACATCGTTGGTTTGAGTGCCCTGCAATTTCTTCCGCTTCCAAGGTGTTCTGGCTGGAAAGTGTAGCATGTGTTTGAGTACCATGTAATTTCACACTCCTCCAAACCCAGGATGATGCTGATGATGTTATGGTACATGTTTGAGAATCATGCAATTTTACTCTTCTTCCAAAGCTTTGTTCCGTTTTCGGACGAAATCTTGCTTGTTTGAGAACCATGTAATTTCATCTTCTTTTAAACTGCCATTTTGCGGAGATAGGCGCTCTTGTTCGTTTGAGTACCATGTAATTTTACTCTTCTTCCAAAGCTCCATTGGGCGCAGCTTGTCCACTGGTTTATTTGAGAACCATGCAATTTGCCCTTCTCCAAAGCAGGAATAACAATGAAAAAGTTTGAGAATCATGTAATTTTATCTTCTGCCAAACCCTTTGCTGCCGTAACGATCAGCCAGTAAATGTTTGAGTGCCCTGCAATTTCTTTGTCTTTGCAGCGCAATAGCAAGTTTGAGAACCCTGCAATTTTATCTTCTTCCAAACCTGCATTCGTGATTTTTAACGGCTGTAGGGGCTTGAGCACCATGTAATTTTGCTTCCTTACAAAACAGCGGCTCTTTGATTTTTGATGTTTGAGTACCCTGCAATTTCACACCTCAAATCGAGTGTGTAACATATAAATGGAACTG
>VOFC01005620.1_pt1 | contig 26368 bp, 41 predicted proteins | sample 5384161 | NCBI WGS metagenome assembly VOFC01 (sample SAMN12384722, study PRJNA508395) | human gut metagenome | isolation source: healthy gut B | host: Homo sapiens | reverse complement strand
ATCGTGGTAAACCGTTCGATTTCGTATTCTGTCTCACCGACATAAGAACCAGTTGATGTTGTAGTTCTTTCCTGGTAGACGCTGATGGTGCCGCAATAGAGGCAATGTCAAATTGCCCTGCGTCGACATACAGCGCTGCCGCCGACAAAGTTGCTGTCGGTCAGGGGCTACAGGCTGGTGCTGAAGTGACCATTAGCCAATACTTATTGCCGCTGCCATTGTTCCCGCAATCGCTCGACCGTGTTTACCGGCAACGCCAATAATACCTTGCCGGAGGGACCTGAGAACGTAATAGCGATAGGTGTTGCCGTAAGCCGCGACCAGCTCGAGATACCTAGTTCGGCATAAGGTGGTCGTGCTGGGCGTTACAGGAACGTTAAACCGTAACGCTGCTGGAATTCTTAAGGAACGGCGGTATTGGCAACACTGGTGGTCACGGTGGCGGTGAACTTGCGGTCCGATGCGGAGAAGATTTGCCTTGAAGTAGAAGATAGCCGGAGCCGCCGGCGAGATAGTTATACGAAGCATTGCGCTCGTGCCAGAGCACACCGTAGGCGGTGGTGGAGGGAACCTGCGTGACGCCGCTGAGAATCGTTTGATCGTAGTGAGCGAGGGTACTTTCATGAAGTCATGATAGTAAGAGAGCAGGCGTTAAACAAAGATCCACCAACGCTGCCAGTTCACAGAGTGCCGTTCTGAACAGCACTTCAGAAGGTCGCCCTCGATCGGGGCGCCGGCCTGGCAGGGATGTTCTGCATGGTCGCTTGCCCTTATGGGTCACGCCTTTGCGGTGACGGTGAAGCCAAGAGAGAGGCAAAGCTTGCTCTGGGGCGTTACGATCGGCTGTGTCGTCTGGTTCGTCACAGTTGCGATGTTGGGGTTGGCAAACAAAGGTCAAAGGACAACCGGAGCTAATGGAGAAGATGAGGCCATCCACAGAAGCTCGGCATGGAATCTGAGTGATCTGCGTCAGCGCTTGGACGACAGTGAAGGTATATAGGTGTCAGGAAGGCTCTTGATGACCGTGATGGTGTTACTTACATAGCGAGGCTTCGTGCCCTCACTTTGCCCTGGTAAGCAAGTGGTTGGTCGCGGCAGCAACCTTTGCGGGAACCGTCCCGGAGCGAGGAACTTGCCCGGTGCCGATCAGGAACCTCGGCAGCCTCGCCGATCTTGTAGGAACACGCATAGGTGGCGGCATTTACTGAACCGTGGAGGTGGCAGTGAGCGTGAATGCTGCCCAGGAATGGCCGACTCAGTAAAAGGCTTTCGCTGCGGTCACAGTGGGGAGTAGTGAAAGCGAATTGGTAATCCATCAGCCAAATCCATGCCGGAATCACACATGACGCGCACGGTCAGCTTCCGCTCAGCGTGAAAGTGGGCTTGTTCAATGCTCATTATCGTCCACATAGCCAGGTTTGCTGACATGGGAACGCTGTTGTCGCCTTCCAGAGGTCCCTCGCCCTCAAGAAGGGAGGCCCGACTACTTCTAAATCCTGAGAATAGGTTTCTGCCGTTGAAGGTGACGGTAATTGATGTCGCCGGAAAAACTTGTCAACGTGAGAGACATTGGCAGCGACATGATCGTAGATCTGGTGATTTCCTGCCTAGATAAATCTGCCATGCTCAGTCGTTAAGGTTGCAGGAGACTTCTACATTTTCACGCCTTGTTGGAGGCGGTCGGTATTTTCCAATTTTTTTGTGCCCGCCCCCCTGTATATGATTTAGACGCAGGAAAGGGGGGATTTGTTGCAGGAACGGACAAAAAAATTTCAAAATTTTTTTACGCCGCGAAAAACCGCATGTACAAAACACCCCGCCGCAATCTGGCAGAGCAGGATCGCCGGCATGCCGAATTTGAAGTACCAGTGGCGCGTTTTGTGGTGCCAGACACGCATCCCCGAGAATGGCACCCACGCTGCCGCCGAGGATAGCGAGCAGAAAGAGCGTCTTTTCCGGCACGCGGCGCGCGCCCTGCAAAGAGCGCCTTGTCCCAGCCGTAGACGGCGAAGGCCAGCACGTTGATGGCAGCAGATAGATGACGAGCCAGGGACCCGTAAAAACCGCCGTCAGATTGTCCGCGGCCGATCACGCCGAGCAAAACGCTCCGCTTTTTCGAGCTTTTGCCAGCTCCACCGCGGCGGCAGCGCCGAGGCGGGCGTTGTTGAAGACGAGCTGAATGTTGGAATCGAGGCTGTCGCCGCCGGTGAGATCCTTGATCTTGGCGAGCAGATAGGGCGTGGTGGCCTTGCCGTGGATGCCGTCCTTCTTCGCGTCCTCGACGGCCTCGGCGATCGCCTTGTCAATCACGGCCTTATCCATGGAGTACTCCTCGGGAATGGGGTTGGTGACGAGGCAGGCCGCCGCGCAGACCCAGCTCGCGCTTGACGTGGAAGGTCTTTGGCGAGCTCGGCGGGGGTATCAAGCTCATAGTCGACGCCGAAGCCGGACTTGCGCGTGTAGAACGCGGGCAGCTCGTCGGTGCCGTAGCCGATGACAGTCACGCCATGGGTCTCGAGGTACTCGAGCGTCAGGCCAAGGTCCAGAATGGATTTTGCACCGGCGCAGACGACCATAACGGACGTGGAGGCCAGCTCTTCAAGGTCGGCGGAGATGTCGAACGTCTCCTGCGCGCCGCGGTGCACGCCGCCGATGCCGCCGGTGGCGAACACGCGAATGCCCGCCATGTCGGCGATCATCATCGTGGTGGTGACGGTGCAGGCGCCGTCCTTCCCTGCGCGACGAGCACGGGCAGGTCGCGGCGGGACGCCTTGGGAATGCCCGCGCCGGTCTTGGCCGAGGTAGTCGATCTCTTCCTTGGAAAGACCGGCCTTCAGGCGGCCGCCGATGATGGCGATGGTGGCGGGGACTGCCCGCGTCGGCGACATGATTTGCTCGACCTTAGCGCCGTTTCGACGTTCTGCGGGTAGGGCATGCCGTGAGGAAATGATGGTGGATTCGAGCGCCACGACGGGCTTGCCGGCTTTGAGCGCCTCGGCGACCTCCGGGGGCGATGTCCAGATACTTGTTCATCGTTAAAATCCTCCTGTAAAAGTAATAGGTGAAAGTTTCACGTTTACCTTTTGAGGTAAGATTTTAAGATAACACACAAATTCGAAAAGTCAATCAAAAGCAGGGCTTGCAATCGCACAGAAAGTAGCATATAATAAGCGCATTATCCGCGAAAACCCACAAAAAAAGGAAAGGAAAAATTATTATGGAACGGTGAGAATTGCCGCGATCTTCGCCGACAGCGAGCGCTACGGCGGCGAAAGCGTCACCGTGTGCGGCTGGGCGAAGACCATCCGCGATATGAAAACCTTTGGATTCATCGAGCTGAACGACGGCTCGTGCTTCCGCAATTGCAGGTGGTGATGGACGCGAATTCTCTTTCTAATTATAAGGAGATCGCCGCGCAGAACGTCGGCGCCGCGCTCATCGTGCGCGGCACGGTGGTACTGACGCCCGAGGCCAAGCAGCCGCTCGAGTCAAGGCAACGGAGATCGAGATCGAGGGTGCGTCCTCGCCCGACTATCCCCTTGCAGAAAAAGCGCCACAGCGTCGAATATCTGCGCACCATTCAGCATCTGCGCGCGCGCACGAACACGTTCTCGGCGGCGTTCCGCGTGAGAAGCGCGGCGCGCCGCCGTGCATGTTCTTCCAGAGCCGCGGCTTTGTTTATGTCAACACCCCCATCATCACCGGCAGCGACTGCGAGGGCGCGGGCAACATGTTCCAGGTGACGACGCTCGACCTTGAAAACCCGCCGAGAACGCCCGACGGCAAGGTCGATTACAGCAAGGGATTTCTTCGGCAAGGTCACAGCCTTACCGTTTCCGGCCAGCTCAACGCCGAAAACTTCGCCATGGCCTTCGGCGATGTTTACACCTTCGGCCCGACCTTCCGCGCCGAGAATTCCAACACCGCGCGCCACGCCGCCGAATTCTGGATGATCGAGCCCGAGATGGCCTTCTGCGACCTCAACGGCGACATGGAAGTGGCGGAGGCGATGATCAAGCACATCATTCGCCGCGTGATGGAGCGCTGCCCCGACGATCTGGCGTTCTTCAACAGCTTTGTCGACAAGGGGCTCATCCGCGAAGACTTAGGCACGTTGCCGAGTCTGACTTTGGCCGTGACCTACCGAGGCCGTGAAGCTCTTAAAGGAGGCCAGAAGTTCGACTATCCCGTCGAGTGGGGCATCGACCTCCGACCGAGCACGAGCGGTATCTCACCGAGGTAGTTTTTAAGCGCCCGTGTTCGTCACCGACTATCCCAGGAGATCAAGGCCTTCTATATGCGCCTCAACGACGACGGCAAAAGACCGTGCGCGGCGGCGGACTGCCTCGTTCCCGGCATCGGCGAGATCATCGGCGGCAGCCAGCGCGAGGAGCGCATCGAGCTATTGGGCACGCCGCATCCGGGATCCGGCATGAATCCGGAGGATTACTGGTGGTACTGCGACCTGCGCCGTTACAGCTCCTGCCGTCACGCGGGCTTCGGCCTCGGGAGCGCATGGTGATGTGTTTGACGGGCATCGGCAACATCCGCGACGTGGAGCCGCATCCCGCACCGTGGGGCAACGCGGACTTTTAAAAATGCAAAAGGCGTGGCTTTGCCAGCGCCTTTTTTTCAATCCACTCCGCTGCGCGCACTCGCTATGCTCACACTTGCGGAACATTTTTCCCGCGGTTTGCGTCTATATGGGTATCCGAAAGAAACGAGGTGAACTTGAATGAAAAAAGCAATCTTCCCTTCTGCTGATCTTGATGCTGCTGCTTGTGCTCGCGGGCTGCGGCGCAAAGTCCGCGCCCACCGAGCCGCCGGAGCTGACGGTGACGAAACGCGCAGGGGGCGACCATCACGGCGATGGGCGGCAGCTTACGACTGGGACTATGAGGCCGGAGGCGGCCAGCGCACGGGCGCGATCGCCTGCGGCATGCATCCGCTGGACGAGACGCTCCGCGACAGCACGCCGGCTCTTGAAATGCCCATCGCGGTGTCGGCGTCCCTTCTACTACACGGTGACGCTCGACTTCGGAGACTGTGCGCCCGATTCCGTCACCCTGCGGTACTGGAACGAGCAGTGCTGGGGCGACACGCAGGCGACTGCCGAAAAACTGACCGTGCGAGCGGCAGGACGACGGAACCTACACTGTCGAGTTGATCCCGTCTGTCGGCATTTTTTGAGGTGGATGCGCAGTGGGACACGGAGGACTACTGCGGCAGGGGCGTTCTCTCTTCTGCACGAAGGCGGCGGAGTGACGATCGAAGCCTCTTTCCTCTGGCGGCAACTGGAAGCGAACAAAAAGAGAGGCGGCATGCCGCTCTCTTTTTCGTTATTTCTCGTCGATTGCAAGCCACGTCCGGTCGAAGCCATGGGGCAGAAGCTCGCGGATCGACAGGCGCTTCTCCCTCGCCCTTTTTGTTGAGGCAGATGACCTCCATCTCGGGGCCGAACTCGTAGAAGCACCTGGCGGCACGCGCCGCAGGGATAGCAGTAATCGTCGCTGCGCCCGGCGATGACGATGCGCGCAAAGCGGCAGTGCCCTCGCTCACGCCTTGAAGGCCGCGGTGCGCTCGGCGCAGTTTGGTGAGACCGTAGCTCGAATTTTTCGATGTTGCGGCCGGTGAAGACCGCGCCGTCGTCGCATTCGAGCGCCGCGCCGACACAGGAAAGTGGGAATAGGGCACATAGGCCATGTCGAGCATGGCGACGGCCTTGGCCTTGAGCTCATCCAGCGTCATGCGTTTGCCCTCACTTGATCCCAGCGCACGCCAAGATCGGGGCGCACGGTAAGGTCGATGATGTCCTTTGCGTCATTAGAACTGCTGATACCAGCTCAGCACGCGCTTGGAGCCGCGCAGCGTCGTGCCGTCCGGGTGCAGGCGGTCACAGATGACGGCGGAGATGTCCGGCTTGATGTAGCTGAAAGAGCTGACGCCGACGCTCGCGAACACACGGAAGCCCTGACTTTGCAGATATTTAAAGCGCTCACCGGTGGTGTGCCAGTCGTCGCCGTCGGGCCGTCCGCCGTGCGGATAGAACAAAATGCGTGGGGCCGACGAGCGAGCCGACCTCGTCCGCCCAGCGCTCGGTGTCGTTGATGATGGTCTGCATCGACTTGTCCGCCAGACGGATGTGACCCCAGGTGTGACTGCCGAAGGTCCAGCCGGTTTCCCTTGAGCCGCGCGATCACGGGCTTGACCGCTTCGATCTCCCCGCGCGATAGGCATCGAACGCCGGACGGTCGGGGGAATCCGCCGCGATGTCGCGGTCATCCTGCGTGCGGTAGCCGAGGATGCCGTAGTAGCCTGTCAGTGAGAAAATGGCCTTCGCGCCGTTGAGCGAGAAGATCGGGGTGCTCGTAGACAAACTCGTCGAGCATCGTGGTCGCGTCGAGCTCCTTGGTCAGGAACGTCTCCTTCGTGTAGAGGATCGGTGCACTCGGCCCAGATCTCACCGTCCTCGCCGACCACGAGCTTGCTCGTGAAGCCCTGCTCGAGCATATAGGGGTAGTAGTTCACATCGTCGTCAAAGCTGATGATGAGCGGCTTTTTGCCCTCGGGCAGCTTGAGCGTGTTGCGCACCATGTGCGTGCCGCTCTCGTCCGTGACCTCGCTCCCAACATCCTCGATCGCAACGAGAATGTAGCCGTTTCTCGTACACGGACTGTAAGATCTTCTTGTACTCGTCCGCGGTCACCATCCAGTCATCGAGACCGTAGCGCTTCGATCCTGCGAGGCGTTGCAGTCATGGAAGGCCCACTGGGGATAGGCGATGACGGGGGATTGTCGTCCACCACGGTGTCGCCGTCGTCGGGCGGGGGAATTTTTTATCGCCGCAGGCGGTCAGCAGCGAGAGCAGCATCAGCGCGCTGAGCAGCAGCGCAAAAAAACGTTTCATGTCGGATCTCCTTTCCTTTTTGTCGCGGCTATTATAGCAGACTTCCTTTCTTTTAATACGCTTTTCGCGGTTTTGTTCCCATTTGTAACTATTTGGCAGCAAAATGCGCCGCCGATAACGCGCGGAAGAAATTTTTCCGGCGTTGCCGCAAAACAATGCAATGTCCGGCAGCCACAGCCTAAAGCTGTAAGGCAAACGATTTGCCCCAATTTTATCAATGGGGGATCGACATGGAAAAAAACCGACAACTATTCCCTCCCGCAGTGGGAGAAGCAGGACTTCATCAAGATGGAGGACTTCAACGACGCTTTCGGCAAGACCGACGCGGCGCTCAAGGCGCATGACACGGCGCTCGGGGAAAAGGCCGCCGCCACAGCATTGGCCGCCGCCAGGGAGAACCGCAACGCGGCGCTCGCGGCGCTGCAAACAGCGCTGTCTGCCGCCATCGGCGAGCGGCGGCAAGACCTGCCGCATCTTCACCGGCAGCTACACCGGCACGGGGACGACCTCCGTGAGTTGCGCCCACTCCGTTCTATCCGTGCTTGCGTTCGTTTGCGCAGAGCGCGGGTATGGCCACCGCGTTCTGCCTGTTCCGCGCCGACACGGTGCAGAACAACAAAAACTTCGGTGTGGGCGATGGCAAATCGCTGACCGTCACATGGGGCGCGCGCCAGCTCTCGTGGGTCTGCTCCTCCGGCGGCACCATGAGCAGCACCTATGCGGGCAACAGCAAAAACGTGGAATACCACTATGTGATCGTCGGTTTCGACAACGCAGGCGCTTGAAGCAAACAAAAAAGAAGACCCCCGAGGGGTCTTCTTTTTTCGTTAGAGGATTAGTTAGATGCCGGACTGAGCCTCGAGAGTCTTGCTGTACTGAGTGCCATCCAGCAGGGTAACCACAGCGGTATACTCCTTGCCAGCGGTCAGCGTGCTGGTACCGGTGGCCTTGATGCCATCCGCCAGCGCTTCGACGTTCTCAAGTGCATACACGAGGTGCCGTCCTGTTGACGATCTCAACGCTCTTAACAAGCTCCTTCGTCAGAGTATTCTTAAGATCGCTCTTGCCCTCAAACACGACCTCAGCGCCCTTGGCGGCGTCCATCTTGGCGGTGGTGAAGGTAACGTCAAACTTCTCGGACTTGACGGTGATCACAACATCCTTCATGCAGATGCCATCCTCGGACTTCAGCGTGACGGTCAGCTGGTTGCCCTCGAGCTTCACAGTACCTGCGGTCTCGATGTACTTATCAGCCTTACCATCAACGTAATCAGCCATGGGAACGGTCAGGACGTTGTCCTTCAGGGTAGCACCGGTCTTGGCCTTGATATCGTTGACGATATCCTTGTGCTCAACAACGGTGTAGACCTTACCAGCCTCGAACTTGAAGCCGGCGTCGCCCTTGATGGCGTCAGCGCCATCGATGTGATAGTACTTGTCAGCCTCGAAGCCGCCGTTGTCGAGGTTTAGCCAGAGCGCGCTCAACGAGCTTGGTGCCGTTGTAGTTGGCAACGGGGTACCAATAATTCTGGCCGTTGACCTTGAACTGGCCGAAGGTGACATCGTCATCGAGGACGAACAGGCACTCGACATCGCCGTCCTCGTCAACAACGAGCATGCCCTCAACGACGCTTGGTGGTCTGCCACTTCCAGTCGTAGGCCTCGGCCTTATCGCCGGCCTTGAGGTCGGAGGTGTCGGTCAGGTCATAGACCTTGTCGAGGTTGCTGTAGATGTTGGACTCGGTGTTCTTGCCCTCATAGCGATACTCGACGGTATCCTTGTTGCCGAGCAGCTCGACGGAAACAAGATCGGTCTCATACGGCGCGGGAGCGAAATCATAGGTCTTGTCGTTGCGCAGGAAGTAGTAGCAAACAGTGCCCTCGCGGCCCTCGTTGTAGGACTCGAACTCCTTGACCTCACCGGCGGAGTTCACGCCATAGTAGGTGTAGAGCTGGCCAACGCCGCTGGTCCAGGTCTCCTTCTCGCACTTGAAGAGGTACACGAAGTCCTCATACTCGCCCATGGGCATACCGGAGAAGACCACAGCGTCAACGACCTTGTTGTTGCCGCTGGTCTCGAGGTAGCAAACATCGGTGCCGCCACGATAGCTGGGGATACCGGCCTCGTTGGTGTCCTTGTTGTACTTGCCGGTGTTCACGCCGTAGTGCATGTCGACCTTCTTGCTTTCCGTTCCCACAAAGTTGGTGGAGTGGGGAGTACCATAGAAGTAGAACGCAACGGTATCCTCAATGATGGCCTTTCTGTCAGCCTGACGGAAGTCCATGGCGGCAGAGACACCCTTGGTGTAATCCTCAGTGAGCCACCACCATTGTCGCCGTGAGTGATGTGGTTGAATGCCTCGAGCGTGTAGACCTTGTCCTTCACGGTGTACTCGACCAGAGTGCCGAGGTCGATGTAGTTGCCGGTAGCGGCGGGCTGGCCGATGTAGGTGTTCTTGCTGGCCTTGACCTGCGTGAAGTCGGGGAAGAGAACCTTATCGTTGATGGCATCAACACAGTCCTCATCGACCAGAACGTAACCGGTCTCGGTGCCGTCGGTCAGGAGGAGGTTGACATAGTACTCGATGGTGTTGTGCTTCTCACCCAGGACGCTGTAGCTGTCGATGACCATAGCGTACTTGGCAACATCAGCAGTAGCGAGCGTGTAAGCAACGTAGCCGCCGCGATCGAGGTAGATGGTGGCGTCAGTGTCGAAGGTGTCACGGTTCTTGGAGAACAGAGGAACGTTATCCTCGTGATCCTTCAGGCCGGACTGCTCATAGTCCTTGTCAGCGAAGGTGATGTAAGGAGCAGCGCTGTCCTTGGTGGGAATGGTGTGCTTGGTCTTCTGGCCGTTGATGGGGCGAGCTCCTCATAGTAACGGACAGCGTCGGCCATGTCGACGAAGGTGAAGACGTCACCCTTGACCAGATCCTCGTAACCGGAGACCTCGTCCTTGTCGTACTTCACGCCCTGGATCTTGACCTCGTCGCCCTTGACGACGTAGTCAGCTTCCATGTAGTCAACGGTGGGGTTAACAACGATGATGGAGCTGATGGTCTTGCCGTCGATGGAGTACATCGCAACCTCAGTACCCTTTAACGATGGTAGGATCAACCGTCTCGTTACCGTTGTAAACAACCATGTTCTTCTTGGCCAGATCAGCAACATAGTCGGGTTGCCGGTCTTCTTGGTGGTCAGGGTAGCGATGGCAGTGCCGGCATAGCTGGTGGACAGCAGAGCGTCATCATAGAACACGTCGGTGATCACGCGCGCCCCTTGGAGGTCCAGACGTGACCGTAACGGCCAGCGTCGAAGATGTCCTGGTCAGCGACCTTAACGGTCGTGTCCTTCTCGGCGAGTTCTCGCCAGCGATCTGCATGTTCTTGAACTTGGTGCCGTAGTCGTTAGCGGTGACATAACCGGTAACGCAATCGAGCTCGAAAGTTCTTGGTGCCCAGGGTCTCGTTCTTGGCGAAGATCTTGTTGTCAGCCTTCTCGTTCAGGCCAACGTTCTGATAGCCGAACGCAGCGGTGTAGGTGACCATGGGAACCTGAATGGACCGGAACAGAAGCTCGGAAACCAGCTCACGGGTAGCAGGAGCGTTGAGGTCCAACACCCTTGACGTTGTCAAGGATGCCCTGACGCTCAGCGATCTGAGCAACATGCAGCCCCAGTCAGCGCCGGTGAACTCGTTCTTCTGATCGTAACCGACAGCGCGGAGGATCATCGCGAGGACTTCGTAGCCCGTGACGTTGCCGGAGGGCTTGAAGGAACCGTCCTCATAACCCTTGAAAACACCCATACCATCGAGGACGGCGACAGCTTCAGCGTAATCTTCGTTGATCTTCTCGTCGGCCTTGAGGGCGTTGGCGCTGACGGCCAGAGACAGAGTCATGACCAGAGCCAGCACCATTGCGGAGTAACTTTTTCATAGATGTTACTCTCCTTTCATAAATTTCCATCTTTCCGGGGCAGTCAAGCGGCGGCGCGGCGGCGTTTCCGGGTAGCGGTTTGGTAGCGCGGCGGCGGAATTTGGGCAGTCCCGACGGGGGAAAAAGCCCTTGCGCGGCAAAGGGTTTGCGGGCGCGGGGATCGGGTAGCGGTGTGGTAGCGGGCGGCGGCGCGGCGCGGGCGCGAAAAAAATGAGTAAATTTGCATGATTTTGGGGTGGTTGTACGGTTTTGTGCAAGGAGAACGGGCGGCGGCCGCATGATTGAGCGGGGATCTTCCATTTTCGGCAGGCCCGCGGCCGGAAATACGGAAATTTCCACGCCCGGAGCGCCCTGCGCGGCGGCGCGGATATTTTAAATAACACGCCGCCTGACCGCCGCGCGGGGTCTGCGCTTCGAAAAATGATGATAATGATTTGGTAATTATATATGTATATAGTAGCGGATAACGGCGAAAAAGGCGGGTATTATGTCAAGCTGTAACGAAGCGCGCGCTTTGTTACAAGTGTGTTACAGATGGGGCGAAATCGTTGACTTGATTTTTTTGGGTGTGGTAAGGTGACAGTGCAGAAAGGGGTGGGGAACGGTGCGTTCCCGACTTAGTTACGGGATCGGCATGCCACGGTAAGTAAGCCGAGAATCGCCGAAACTTGCTCGCGACGACAAACGAACCATCTGTAGATATCCACCAAATCGCACGATTTCAAGCGTTTTCGGCAAGAACCGCTACCAAATCAGTAAGTTTGCAACTTTTGACAAGGTTTTTGATTTTGCCGGCTACCGCGGGAAGGACGCGATTTCGCGGAAAAATTGCCTCCGGAAAGATGGAAATTTATGAAAGGAGAGTAACATCTATGAAAAGTTACTCGCAATGGTGCTGGCTCTGGTCATGACTCTGTCCCTGGCCGTCAGCGCCAGCGCCGTGAAGGCCGACGAGAAGATCAACGAAGATTACGCTGAAGCTGTCGCCGTCCTGAATGGCATGGGTGTTTTCAAAGGGTTATGAGGACGGTTCCTTCAAGCCCGAGAACAACATCACCCGCGCAGAGGTGGCTACGATCATCTATCGTATCTACACCGCCGACGTCGCCAAGAACGACAAGTCCGGCCTGTACGCTTCTTACAACAAGTTCACCGACATGGCTGGTGCCGGCTGGGCTGCCGGTTACATCGGCTACTGCTCCAACGCTGAGTTCGTCAAGGGCTATCCCGATGGCACCTTCCAGCCCTCCGGCAACATCACCGGTTATGAAGTCCTCGCCATGATCCTCCGTGCTGTCGGTTACGACAAGAACGGCGAGTTCACCGGCGCTGACTGGGCGCTGAACGTTGCCAAGTATGCCGAGCAGCTCCATTCTGGACAACGTTGCTAAGACCACCAACCTCCCCGGCGCTCCCGCTACCCGTGAGCTGGTCTCCGAGATCCTGTTCCGTGCCATCAACGTTCCCATGGTCACCTACACCGCTGCGTTCGGCTATCAGAACGTCGGCCTGAACGGCGACAAGGACGGCAAGCTGTTCCAGAACAACGTCACCCTCGGCAAGAAGAACTTCGACCTCGAGAAGGACGACAAGACCGCTGACAAGTTCGGCCGTCCCACCATCACCTGGACCTACAAGACCGGTGATGAGGAGACCGTCATCGCTGTCAAGCCTCTCGCCACCTTCACCGGCCCGCCAAGAACTGCGAAGTTTTACGACGAGTCCGGCCTGGCCAAGGCTACCAAGCTCGACGTTTACACCAACAGCGAGAAGAAGGACGGCACCTATGTCATCGCTGACAACAAGGAAGACAGCAAAGCAGGCCATGCAGGGCCGCCTGACCGAGGTCTACAAGGATCGTCTGGTCAACGTCGACACCTACCTCGCTGAAATCACCAAGACCGTTGCTGAAGACCGACGCCAAGGGTCACGTCACCAAGGCTTATGTCCTCGTTGACAAGGACGTTTACGGTTACGAGGGCAAGACTCTCGACAACAAGTTCGTCACCAAGGGATGAGCCAAGGTTGACGATCTGGTTCTGATCACCGTCGCTGACGGCGAGATCCAGTCCATGGTCAAGGCTGAGAACAAGGGCGCTGTCCTGACCGGCGTGCTTGGCAACCGCAAGACCATTGCTGACATCCAGAAGGTCACCGCTGCTTGACAAGGAAGACGTCAAGATCAACCACACCGCCAAGTATCAGCCCGAGGAGCTGACTCTGGCAAGACCTACACCTTCTACTTCGACACCTATGGCAACGTCATCGGTGCTGAGGAGCACTGGCCTCCAACTATGCTGTTCTCGACACTCTCTACACGGATACCGTGAAGGGCGTTGACACCGCTTTCGGTGATCTGTACTTCTTCGACGGCGAGAGCAAGACTGACGTCACCATTAACGAGGTTGTCGGTGATGACGCTGGTGACTTTGAGGCTACCGCTAAGAAGAACGACTACTACTATCGCACCGTCTACTCCTACACCGTTGACAAGGACGGCGCTTACACGCTCGATGAGTCCCGCTTCTACCGCGGTGAAGAGGCCTCCTACAGCACGGCGACAAGTACATCACCGTTGATGGCGAGCGCCTGCAGCACGTGAGCAAGGACAGCAAGATCCTGCTCCAGACCAAGGATTCCCCGAAGGGCATCCCTTCGCCCAGTACACCGGCTTTGAGAAGCTCCCCAGCTTCAAGGGCTATAACGTCCAGTTCACCATCGTTGACGGTTACGTTGACATGATCTATGTCTACGCTTACGAACTCACCACCCGCACCGTCTTCCTCTATGATGTTGGGGGCTACAAGACCAAGTGGAACGATGGCAAGCCCCTACACCACCTTCCAAGGCTCTTGAGCTCGTGATGACAAGCTTGAGGAAGTAGAGATCGACCTCTACATCCCCGAGGATTGGGAAGCTAACGGCCACCGCATCCCCGTTGTCGGCCTGTAGAGATCACCATGAGCTCCGACTGGATCTGGGCTGTGAACGATAAGTACAACACTTACGCGGTTACTCAGCTCGACAGGCGCCAACAAGCGCATCCGTACGAATGACGGCCTGTGGTTCAACCTCGATGATGCTATCATCGCCAAGTATGAGGGCAGCTTCACCACAAGGGCGAGGTTGAGCAGGAATGGACGACCAAGGATCTGACCGATGAGAGCATTCTCTTCATCCAGATCGACGAGACCAAGCACAAGACCGACTACACCTACGATGCTCTCGCTGTCTATGATCTCTTCATCAACGTTCCCGTCACTGTCAACGGCAAGGAGACCAAGGACGTTGAGTATTGGCTCAAGACTTCAACAACGTCACTGTTGATCTCAAGGAGTACGAGATGATCGCTACTGCCGAGATGAGTGGTGATGAGGACGTTGAGAATCTTGATATTACTTACTATGATCTCGACGGTAAGGAAATCAACGGACTTCGATGCCGTGAAGGGCACCAAGGTCAGCAAGGCTGTCATCAGCTACAATGATGTTGTCACCGGCCCCATCGCCATCACCACCAAGAATCAGCCCGCTTGAAATGCAAACGCTAAGCTGGTAGAGGATAATTTCTACTTCGACAAGCAGACCCAGTCTTTCAGCATCTACACGGTCCCTGGTAGCGATTACCAACCATCCTCGTTAACCTTTGCTGGCGGCAATGTGAGTCTCGGCGCACTCGTGGAGCAGATCAAGGCTCAGGCTCAGGTTCCATCTTCCAGAATGTCTCCGACGTGTACAACACCTCTGTTGGCCATGTGTTTACGGGCAATCTGACCACTGAGACTGTTGCGGACCTGTTCATCGACGTTACCTCCGGTGACGGCAAGACCACGACGCAGTACGCTCTGCAGATCCTGCGTAATAGGTCGCTCCAACTAATCTCCCTTTAGCGCAATAAAAAGACCCCCTCGGGGGTCTTCTTTTGCCGTTTTAAAGGTCCGCCTCAGGCCGCGTCGCAGCCGAGGAAGCAACCGGTAGTAATTCAGGTCACGCCGCTCTCGTTCGCCTGCCGCTCGTTCGCCGAGGCTGACCGTTCTGTGTACCAGCTGATGCGGTCGGCGCCCCACGTCATCTGGTTGGAGACGTTGCCATGCCGGAGAAGTGGCGTGGTCGGCGAAGGTCGCGTCCGTGTGGCGAAATGCGGACAAAGGTGCCGTTTTTGCTCGCTGAGCACCAGCACCAGCGGCCGGAAGCCCGTCACGATCACCGTGGGGTTGCCCGGAGCCGGAGCGCCCCTGCCGTTCGCCGCCGCGTGATCATGCGGCAGTTGCCGGTCGCCCACCGCCGCGGTCAGCGCGGCTTGGCACCGCGGCGATTTGTTCCGCGCGCGGCGGTCTCCGCGCGCAGTCCGGTCGCGGTCGCGTCGGCGTTCGCCTTGAGCGCCGCATCGGTCTTGCCGAACGCGTCGTTGAAGTCCTCCATCTTGATGAAGTCCTGCTTCTCCCACTGCGGGAGGGAATAGTTGTCGGTTTTTTCATGCCCCCCTCTCAGCGTGTGCGGCGCACGACGCTCAGCACCGCGACCGCCTGTCAATACCCGCAAAGCGGTAGACGCGCTCGTCCACCGCGCGTTGGGCTTTTTTCGATGGGGTTGTCGAATTTCATCTGCGCCAGATGCTTGCAGATCTCGATTTGCGTTCTTGGATTTTGGTCTAATGTGCATGCTGCTCCTCCTTTTTGTGCAGCCCGCGGCCTTGCCGCGAACCGTTTACAGCTTTATCGCTGTAAACCCGTTTGTGAGACGTTCGGGTGCAACAGGAGGCAAAAAAATTTTATCCAGCGCAACATCAAGCCCATCATAAAAAGAAAGCCCACGCCGCCACGTCCCCGTCAGCTTCCGCGCGCGGCAGCTCTTCCGCCACAACGTAGAGCATCGCCCCCCGCAAAGCTCAAAAGCCACGGCATCAGCGCATGCACACGCGCCGCCGCCAGCCGACCAGCACGCCGAACAGCGGCTCCACCGCGCCGGAGAGCACCTTTGGTTACAAAGGCGCGCAGCTTTGACTGCGGACTGAAACAGCGGCGCCCACTGCCGCCCTCGGGAAAGTTCTGCACGCCGATGCCGAGCGCCAGCGCCGCCGCGCCCGCAAGCCCCTCCCCGTCCGCCGCCAGCGCGAACGCGAGGCCGACGGCCATGCCCTCGGGGATATTGATGCGCGTGATGGCGGACAGGGGAGCAGAAAATCGCTGTGCGTGACCGCTCGCCGCCCCGCTGCCGCGTGAATTCGTCAAGCAGCGCCAGCAGCAGGCGCACCCAGCACGATGCCCCGCCGCCGCGGAGGCAGAAACGGCGGCAGCCGCCCCCCGCCGTCTGCTCGATGGCAGGCAGAATGAGGCTCCACACGCTCGCCGCCGTCATCACGCCCCGCCGCAAAGCCCAGCAGCGCGCCCTGCGCGCGCTCGCAGAACCGCACGGGCAAAAAAAATACCGTCGCGGCGCCCAGCGCCGTCATCAGGAAGGTAAAGGACGTGCCGAGCCATGCCAGCATCAGAGGTCGGAGCATATCAGTTCATCGCCTTTACGGTTTTTCAGGCGGAAGCGCGCCTGTATGCCAGTATAAGCGCGGGACAGGCAGCGCGTGAAAAAAGAGCGGAGATACTCTCCGCGCTCTTTCCCTATTCATTTTACTGCATCAGCTGCGCCACCATGTCGGTGTATGCGCCGGGATCTTCAAGCGGCAGTCCCGCAATGAGGTTCGCTCTGCTCGTAGAGGATCTTGGCGTAGAGCGCCGCCTTGTCGCGGTCGCTCGCCATCGCCGCGGCCATCGCCTTGACCGCCGGGTGTGCGACATTCAGCTCAAGGATGCGTTCGGCCTTGATCGGCTCGGGCATTTCAAAGTTCTTGAAATACTTCTCCATCTCGAAGCTGAAGCCCTCGCCCGCCGTCAGGCAGACAGGATGAGGTCTTCAAGCGGTGCGAGACCTTGGCCTCCTTGATCTTGCCGCCGAGCGTCTCCTTGACGAACTGCATGAGCTCCGCGCTTTCGCTGTCGTCCTTGTGCTCCTCCTCGCCGCCGAGCTCAAGGTCGCCGTCGACGATGGAGCGGAAGGGCTTTCGTCGTAGTTCATCAGCGCTTGCAGGGGTGAATTCGTCCGTCTCGCCCGTGAGATAGAGGATCTCGTAGTCCTTGTCCTTCAAAAAGCTCGGTCTGCGGCAGCTTGTCCACCGCCGCGACGCTCTCCGCCGGCGGCATAGTAGATGCACTTCTGGTCTTCCTTCATGCGCCGAAACGTATTCCTTGAGCGTTGTGAGCTTCTTCTCCGTGGAGGAGTAGAACATCAGCAGCTCCTTGAGCGAATCCCTGCGCGCTTCGCCGCCGTCGCTCACGATGCCGTAGCCGAGCTGGCGGCCAAAGTTCGCATAGAACTTCTCGTAGCCCTCGCGGTCGTCCTTGAGGAACTTTTCCAGGTCGGCGCACCTTCTTTCAAGGTTCTGGCCGATGACCTTGAGCTGGCGGTCGTGCTGCAACAGTTCGCGGGAGATGTTCAGGCTCAGATCCGGCGAGTCGACAACGCCGCGCACGAAGCGCAGATAGTCGGGCAGGAGCGAGTCGCAGTTTTCCATGATCATCACGCCCGACGAGTACAGCTGCAAGCCCTTCTCGAACCCTCCGTGTAGAAATCAACGGACGCGCGGGATATACGAACAGCGCCTTGTACGTGACGCGCCCTCGGCGGAGACGGTGATCGTGCGCTGGGGCTTCAAGTCGAAGAACGTCAGCTCGTAGAAATTGTTGTACTCCTCGTCCGTCACCTGTCCTTCTTTGCCCGCTGCCAGAGCGGCACCATGGAGTTGACGCGTCTTGTTTTCCCTCACGGTCTCAAACTCAGGCTTCTCAGAGTCCCTTCGTTTCCTCCTTCATCCGCGGCTCAGGCATCATCATGCGGATGGGGTAGCGGATGTAGTCGGAATATTTCTTAACCAGCGCGTGCAGGCGGTCTTCAGGAAGCGCGAGATACTCGCTCGTCCTCGTCCGTGTCAGGCCTTCAGCGTCATGATGACGTCGGTGCCGGCCGTTTCCTTCGCACTCGGTGATCGTGTAGCCGTCCGCGCCGGAGGACCCACTCCCATAGGCCTCGTCGGAGCCGTATTTCTTCGAGATGACGGTCACCTTGTCCGCGACCATGAACGCCGAATAGAAGCCGACGCCGAACTGGCCGATGATGTCGGTGTCGGCGGCCTTGTCCTTGTCGAGCGTCTGCTTGAACTGCAGACTGCCGGAGCGGCAGATCGTGCCGAGGTTGTTTTCCATCTCGTCCTTGTCCATGCCGATACCGTTGTCGCTCACGGTCAGGGTGTGTGCGGCCTCGTCGGCTTCAGCTGGATCGCAAAATCGCTGCGGCTCAGACCGACCTTTTCGTCTGTCAGCGCCTGATACGCCAGCTTATCGATGGCGTCGGAGGCGTTCGAGATAATCTCACGCAGGAAAATCTCCTGATGCGTATAAATGGAGTTGATCAGGATTCTGCTTTTAAACTGTTTTTTTGCCATAAAAGACATCCTCTCTGAATGATATTTGAACCCAAGTATAGCAGATATTCCCCGCCATTTGTTACCGTTCCGTGAACTTTTAGCACTCGCGCTTCAAGTGCTAACGCCGAATCATCGTCGTTTCCCGGCATTTCCCCTATTTCTTTTCCCCCGCTCTCCGCAAGGTAGAACGGCATGCAGAGGGGAAGAATTTCCCCTCCGGGCTGTATATCTTGTCAATATCGTAGAAATGACCGCTTTTTCCGGTTTTTTCTATTTGGGTAATATGCGATATTGACATATTCCGCTTCGCGCGCTAAAATTAGCCCATCAAATATGAAGATACATGAAAGGACGTCATGCTATGTTCCGTTTTGCTTATGCAAATCAGAATACCGCTTCCGCTTCTGCCGCCTGCGCAGAGGCCGCTTCCTGTTTGCACCTCTCGCTCCTCCGCTTACAACTGCATCGTTATGGGCGCCATTATGATGGCGTCCATTATTCCGCCAGATTACCATCATTGCCATTTCCATTCTGGTACTGGTTCTTCTGGCCCATTCTTTCGTGCGTCACCCCGACAAGATGCGTTGCTGAGCACTTTTTCCAAGCGATACAGCAAAGCGGTTCTGCCGGGATTGGCGGAACCGCTTTTTTGTATAAACAAACCTGTCAATTCTTGAATCAAAGGAGATACAAAACGATGAAAAAGAAGTTTATATGTGCATGTTCATGGCGGCAGCCCATGACGCTCTCGATGGCCGCCTGCGGCTCCAAGGGGCGACGATGCGAACAACGACGCCAATGCAGGCGGCGCATCCGACGGTGTCAGACCTTCACGGTCGGCACCTCCGGCCCGCTGACCGGCGACAACGCGATCTACGGCGTGGCCGTCAAGCAGGGCGTGGAGCTCGCCATCAACGAGATCAACGCGGCGACAGCACCATCAAGTTTAAGTTCCTCTCAGGACGATGAGGCCGACGGCGAAAATCCGTCAACGCCTACAACAACATGATGGATAACGGCATGCAGGTCCTCGTCGGCCCCACGACTACCGGCGCTTCCATCGCCGTTGCCGATGCCTGCTACACCGACCGCACCTTCATGCTGACCCCCTCCGCCTCCTCCACTGACGTGACCGCCGGCAAGGACAACGTGTTCCAGGTCTGCTTCACCGACCCCAACCAGGGCGTTTGCGCCGCCGACTACATGGCTGAGCACTATGCCGATCGCCAAGATCGCCGTCATCTACCGCAACGACGACGCCTACTCTCAGGGCATCCGCGATGCTTTCGTGAAGGAAGCGGGCGACAAAGGGCCTCTCCATCGTCTATCAGGGCACCTTTACACTCGATACCTCCTCCAACTTCTCCGTTCAGCTCGCCGCTGCGCAGACTGCCGGCGCCGACCTCGTCTTCCTTCCCCATCTACTATCAGCCCGCTTCCGTGATCTTCGCGCAGGCCAAGGCCATGGGCTATGCCCCCACCTTCTTCGGTGTGGACGGCATGGACGGCATTCTCGATATGCCCGGCTTTGATGTTTCCCTCGCCGAGGGCCTCGTGCTGATGACCCCGTTCTGCGCTACCGTTGAATCCAGCAAGAGCTTCGTTGACGCTTACGTTGCCGCCTACGGCACCAAGCCCAACCAGTTCGAGCCGATGCCTACGACGGTGTGTACATCGTCGAGGAAGCGCTCACCACCATTTGCACCGCCGACATGGCCGAAGAGATCTGGACATCGTTTCAATCATGACCTCTACTGACGGCGACGTCATCATGATCGGCGCCGTACATCTGCTTCTACGCCACTTCCCGCTTTGAACTGCCCGCCATTGTTTGGGGGCCGATGGCGATCGTCGTCTGCCACACCATCCTGGGTATCGTCATCGAGCGGCTGGCCTACAAGCCCTACGCCATCATCGCCCCTCACATCCTGGCCGTGCTCATCACCGCCATCGGTGTGAGCTATTTCCTCCAGAATGCGCGCTGCTCCTGTGGTCCTCCAACCCCAAGGTGTTTTTCCTCTGTGGTGCCGGAGGGCAGCGTCTCCTCAAGATGGCGGCCAGCTCACCATTCCCTATGTGACCTTGGTGACCATCGCCGCCTGCATCGTCATCGTACTGGTGCTGGTGTGGTTCACCGGCAAGACCAAGATGGGCAAGGCCATGCGGGCCTGCTCCGAGGACAAGGGCGCTGCCCAGCTCATGGGCATCAACGTGGACGCGACGATCTCCATGACGTTCGCCATCGGCTCCGGCCTTGCCGCGGTCGCGGGCGTGCTGCTCTGCTCGGCGTATCCGACGCTCGTCCCACGACCGGCTCCATGCCCGGCATCAAGGCGTTTCACCGCCGCCGTGTTCGGCGGTATCGGCTCCATTCCCCGGCGCGTTGCTCGGCGGACTGCTGCTGGGCGTTATCGAGATCATGGCCAAGGCGTACATCTCCACGCAGCTGTGCGAACGCCATCGTGTTTGTGGTGCTGATCCTCGTGCTGCTCGTCAAGCCGACCGGCCTGCTGGGCAAGCAGGTGCCGGAAAGTGTGAGGTGGGAAATGAAAAAAGTTCAAATGGAACCGCAAAATCACCCGGAACGACTTTCGACCTCACCTATGCGGCGTTGATCGCTGCCTATATCGTTCATCATGCATCCTCATGCCGCAGCGCGATGACCTCCACGGCGCATCGGTCATGCTCGTGCCGATCTGCGCTATATGTCCATGGCCGTCTCGCTGAACCTCACCGTCGGTATTCTCGGTGAGCTGAGCCTCGGCCACGCCGGCTTCATGAGCGTAGGCGCGTTCTCCGGTATCGTCGTCTCGCAGAGCCTTGCAGGGACTCATTCCGAATGGCCCCGTGCGCCTGCGTCTCGCCATCTCTGGCGATTCTCATCGGCGCGATCTTCGCTGCGCATCATCGGCTTTCTCATCGGCATTCCGGTGCTGCGTCTGCGCGGCGACTATCTCGCCATCGTGACGCTCGCCTTTGGCGAGATCATCAAGGAATGTATCAACTGCCTTTATCATCGGCCTGGACAAGGGCCTGCACTTCGTCTTCAACCTCTCCGGCAACAAAAAACGGTCGACGACCTCGGCCTGGAGGGCGAACGGCACGGGGCATCATCATTCTCGGCGCGCCGAGGGCGCGACCGTGCACCGCCACCATCGCGACGTTCACCGCTGGCTTTATCCTCGTGATGATCACGCTGATCGTCGTGCTGAACCTGACCCGAACAGCCGCGCCGGGCCGCGCCATCATGGCGATCCGCGACAACCACATCGCCGCGCAGGCCATCGGCCTCAACCTGACGAAGTACAAGCTTCTGGCATTTGTCACCTCCGCCGCCCTGGCGGGCGCGGCGGCGCGCTCTTCGGCCTGAACTACTCCACTCTCGCCGGCCACGAAGTTCAACTTCAACCTCTCCATTCTCGTGCTGGTGTTCGTGGTGCTCGGCGGGCTCGGCAACATCTGGGGCTCGCTTAGTGCCGCCGCCGCGCTCACCATCCTGCCCGGGGCACTGCGCCTGCTCCACGACTACCGTATGCTCATCTATGCCATCGTACTGATCTTCGTCATGCTCGCGACCAATAATCCGCAGGCCAAGGCGTTCTTCGGCAGGCTCTTGCCCCACCGCCGCACCGCCGCTGAAAAGGAGGACTGACCATGACATCACGAATATGCCGCAAAAAGCAGAAAACCAAGCTCGTCCCCCGTTTTGCGTGAACCGGCGCGTGCTGACCCCCTGAGCGCGACGCGGACAAATCCCCCGTGCTCGAGGCGCATCGACCTCGGCATCACCTTCGGCGGACTCAAGCCGTCGACAACTTCAACGTGACCATCGGCCGCACGGAGATCTCCGGTCTCATCGGCCCGAACGGCGCGGGCAAGACCACCATCTTCAATCTGCTCACCAAGGTCTATCAGCCCACCCACGGCACCATCCTGCTGGATGGCAAGGATACCACGGCATGACGCACCGCGCAGGTCAACCGCGCAGGCATCGCCCGCACCTTCCAGAACATTCGCCTCTTCGGTGAACTGAGCGTGGAGGACAACATCACCGGCGATGGACAACCAGATGCACTACACGATGCCTGACGAGGGCATTTTCCGTCTGCCCGCTACTGGCGGCAAGAAGAGCGCGTCATGCACGAGCGCGCGCTGGAGCTGCTGTCCATTTTCGATATGCAGGACATGGCAGGAACGTCAGGCCGGCTCGCTGCCCTACGGTGCGCAGCGCCGTCTGAGATCGTCCGCGCTCTGGCAACGAACCCGTCGCTGCTGCTGCTCGACGAGCCCGCCGCCGGCATGAACCCGCTCCGAAACGCAGGAGCTCATGGAGAACATCGTCAAGATCCGCGACATGTTCCAGATCGCCGTCATGCTCATCGAGCACGACATGAACCTCGTCATGAACATCTGCGAGGGCATCGCGTACTGAACTTCGGTAAGGTGATCGCCAAGGGCACAGCCGAGGAGATCCAGGCAAACCCCGCCGTGATCGAAGCCTACCTCGGCAAGAAGAAGGAGGGCTGACGATGGCAATGATCTTAAAGGTGAACGATCTTCACGTCTATTACGGCGCATCCACGCCGTCAAGGGCGTCTCCTTCGAGGTGAATCAGGGCGAAATCGTGACGATGATCGGCGCGAACGGCGCGGGCAAATCCACCACGATGAACACCCATCCGGCCTTCTGCTCCCAAGTCCGGCGGCGTCGTCGTTTTGAGGGCCAGAGACCTCATTGGGCGTGCCCCGCATAAGATCGTTGAGCGACGGTCTGGCGCAGGTCCCCGAGGGACGCCACATCTTCCAGCAGATGACCGTGGAGGAAAACCTTGAAATGGGCGCGTTCACCCCCGGCAGGCGAATGCCAGCCGGGTCGAAAAGGTGTACGAGCTGTTCCCGCGCCTGAAGGAGCGCCGGCGTCAGGTCGCCGGAACGCTCTCCGGCGGCGAGCAGCAGATGCTCGCGATGGGCCGCGCGCTCATGTCGCCCCCCAAGCTCCTCATGCTCGACGAGCCCTCCATGGGCCTCGCGCCCATCCTTGTGGAGCAGATCTTCGATATCATTCGTGAACTGCAATAAGGCGGGAACGACGATCCTGCTCGTCGAGCAGAACGCGCAGATGCCGCGCTCTCCGTCGCTACCGCGCTTATGTGCTTGAGAACAGGTCGCATCACCTCTCCGGCACCGGCAAGGCTGATGGAAAGCGACGCAGTGCAGCAAGGCCTACCTCGGCGGCTGAGTCCGTTTTTCAAAAAGAGTCGTTCGGCAGAACGGCTCTTTTTGCGCAATTTTCCGCTTCCTGCAAAAAATGCGCCGCTTTTCGTGCAATTTTCGTTTGCTTATGCTGTATACTGTGCGCATCAAATACGCTGACCCTGCCGCGCACGGCGAAACGATCGGAGGAGCGCCATGTTCAAAATACTCATCGCTGAGGACGACCGCGAGCTGCGCCAGCTTTTCGCCCATGTGCTCACCAAAAACGGCTATACGGTGCTCGGCGTTTCCAACGGCGACGGAGGCGCTTTGCCGCGCTGGAGCAGACTATTACGACCTCATCATCTCCGACATATGATGCCGAAGATGGACGGCTATGAGCTGGTGCGCTCCGTCCGCGAGGCAAGCTCGTCCATTCCCATCATGATCACCGCCAGGACGCCTTTGACGATATGCGTCTTGGCTTTCTCTCCGGCGGCGACGATTATATGGTCAAGCCCATCAACATCGGCGAAATGGTCTTTGCGCGTGAAGCGCAGCTGCGCCGCGCGCAGATGGCGGCGAGAGCGCCGGTCATCGACGGCACGGTCATGGAATGCGACTCGCTCAGCGTCACCGTCGGCGGCGGGCATGGTCTTGCCGCAGAAGGAATTCATGCTGCTCTACAAGATGGCCTCCTTCCCCGGCCGCATCTTCACGCGCCAGCGGCTCATGGACACGACATCTGGGGCTACGATTCCAGCACCGATACCCACACCGTTGATGTGCATCGCGCGCCTGCGCGACTTCCCGCGACAATTCCGACTTCAGATCGTCACGATGCGCGGTGGTCGGCTATAAGGTGGTGCGTTCATGAAAACAGCGCCGCAATGATTTCTTGATATCCGCGTGCAGTTTTCTTCATCTGCATGGCGGAGCTTTTGTCGATCGTGGCGCTTCTGGCCGCGCTCGCAGGCTGAGGGGCTGGAGCATCTCGGCGTCGATGTGCCGATGTTCGAATCTGGGTGCTTATTTCCGCAGCTGCTGCTCGGCGGCGGCCTGTGCCAGGCTTCATCAATTCTTCGCGCCCATCTCCGTCTTTCGCGAAGGTGCGCCGGCGCTTACGTTACATTAAGGGACCAGGAAACATCTTTCATTGACATCCGCGACGGTACGACAACTTCAATCATGGTCAGCGAGCTGAATGCCCGAAACGCTGCAAACCCGACTTCATCTCCAACGTTTCGCGAATTTCAAAACGCCCATCAGGCGAGTACATCGACAAGATTCTCTTCAACACGCGGTAGGCTTTCCAGCGCGGGCAACATTCCTGCTGCTTTCTTGCCTCGACAGCCAGTCCGATCCACCCCCAGCGCGCGGGCAAGCTTCCAAAGCCTCGACGAACAGGTAAGGCAGTGCATTTCCTGGCCCGAGCGCAAGTGGACGGAAAAAGGACGTCGACTCGACGTCGACCTCGACTCTCGTCGACTTCACGGGCTATGAAGGACTACCCAGCATGTGTGGATGAACCGCCTGACAACGCCGTCGCCCGCGCGGCGGCCTGATCCGCAGTGACTCATCGAGGAAGACGGCAGTGTGCTTCACCACGACAACGAGGCAAAAAAGCATCCCCTGACGAGGATAAGTCCTGCATTTTAATCAAAATTCTATCGGGGACAGTTTCAAAATGAACTGAGTGGCAACGAAATGGCCTTGGTGCGCGCTTAGGCAGAAGATCGTCGCCATCCATGGCGAGCAGGTTCAAGGTCGAAGACCTGGTGAACGGCGGCTGCCGCTTCGCCGCGCGCCTGCCGGTATTAGCGACCACCATTTTCAAACAAAAAAATTCCGAGATTCTCTCTTTCATCATTTGCTCCGAAACTCTATGCTACATGTCTTGCCGCAGAGGTGTGCTTTTCCCCGGCGCAGTACCCTGCGTCGGGCTTTATCACGGGGATAAGGAGAGGACGATGGGCTTTCGCGCCGCTGCGTTTATTACGGGAATTTTGCCGTCGTGTCGTTTTTTCATCGGGGCGGCTGCCGCCAAAATCCCGTTCCACGGCGACAAATTTCCTAAGGCTGAGCGGGAAGCAAAGCTCTTCCGCTTTCTGCGCGCGTGCACGGAGTGGCAGGGGACAAGGTGCCCGACATGAGCAAGATCGTTCCCAAGCTCATCCCCGCCAAAAAAACTGGGCACGGATCTCTTCGCGCGCAGTTTCTCCGCGCATGATCGAAGATTCCGCGTCGCCGAGTTCTCATACTTTGTGCTCATCCTGCTCGGCTTTACGCACTGCGCCTCTGGTTCTGAATGGCGGCGCGGTCGTCACTGCCATCTATATTCTTTATTCGGCAACCTGCCGTTCGCCATCATTCAGCGCTACAACCGGCCGCGTGGCTGCAAAGCTTCGCCGGCAGCAGCGCCGGAGCAGACGCAACCAAAAAAGAACAACAGTAAAAGGATCGGAGCCATGAAAGTCTTGATTTTGCCGCAACACCGGCGAGGGGCACAACTCCCAGCCGCGGCGCTCGAGGAGGAGTGCCGCACCAGAACATTCCCCGCAGACACTGCGACGCGTTGCGCTTCATCTCGCCCGAGGTCCTCGCGCTTCTTTATCTTCGAACTTGGCATCGTGCGCATCTACGTGCCACGCCGGGTCTTTTTCCGCGTAAGCTACCGGCGCGGCAGAGATCATCCTGCCCAAAGTTTCACGAGGGTTCCGCGCTCTACCGCTATCTGGACGCAGGGCGCGGAAAGCTCTGCGGCTTCATCGCCGGCAGCGGGTACGACACGGTCATCTGCACCCATTGTCGTTCTCGCGGCGCTGATGGTCAGCGAGGTCGTGAAGACGCACCTGCCGAA